>ENA-OREN01000865-OREN01000865.1-marine-metagenome-genome-assembly--contig:-NODE-865-length-39313-cov-5.923234_pt1 | contig 39313 bp, 29 predicted proteins | sample MGYA00248624_ERZ508555 | MGnify/ENA primary metagenome ERZ508555 (study PRJEB26222, sample SAMN06267773) | marine metagenome | isolation source: Saanich Inlet, British Columbia, Canada | place... | reverse complement strand
ATATTATATTCCTTTTCTTGGCGACGACAGGACTGAGTACTATAAAGAGCTTGTAAAAATTTTAGAGAATCCGGCCCAGAAAAAAGTTGCCCATAATGCGAAATATGATATTTCGGTATTAGCGAACCATGGTATTAACGTTCAGGGCAGTTCTTTCGATACCATGATAGCTGCTTATGTGCTTCGGCCAGATGCTCGCAGTTATAGTTTAGATAATTTAGCATTTGTAGAATGTAAACATCAGATGATTCCGATTTCGGATTTAATTGGCAAGCGTGGGAAGGGCCAACTTTCTCTAGACCAAGTAGAAATAGAAGATGTATCGGAATACGCAGCAGAAGATGCCGACTATACGTGGCGGTTATATGAAATATTTAAAAAAGATATTAAAGACGATCATTTAAAAACATTGTTAGAAGATATAGAAATGCCTCTTGTAGAAGTGTTAGCTAAAGTAGAAAGAAACGGTGTGAAGCTTGATTCGAAATTCCTTAAAAAAATGGGCGAAGAGTTAAGCTCTAAGCTTTTAACAATCGAGAAAAAGATTATAAAATTTGCGGGCAAAGAATTTAATGTGAATTCTCCAAGCCAGCTGAGTGTTGTTTTATTCGAGACGTTAAAACTTTCAACTTCGAAGGTGCCAAAACGAACCAAGGGGTTTTCTACCGCAAGTGATGTATTAGAAAAATTAAAAGACGAGCACGAGATTATTCCTTTAATTATGGAATACCGTGAATTGTCGAAACTTAATTCAACGTATGTGGTAGCTCTTCCAGCTTTGGTAGATAAAGACACTGGAAGATTACATACCGATTATAATCAAACAGTTGCTGCGACAGGGAGATTATCTTCGAGCCATCCAAATTTACAAAATATTCCTATTCGGACCGAACTTGGAAGAAAAATTCGAAATGCATTTGTTGCACCTCCAGGAAAAGCATTAATCGCAATAGATTATTCCCAAATAGAATTGCGATTAGCTGCGCATTTAGCGAATGACAAAAAAATGATAGAAATTTTTGAAAACGGAAGAGATATTCATAAAGAAACAGCAGCAAGTATTAATAATGTTCCAGTTGAAGATGTTACCGCTGATATGAGGCGGGCAGCTAAGGAAGTGAATTTTGGTGTTTTATATGGAATGGGGTGGCTTGGATTGTCTAAACGGACTGGGATTTCTAGAGATGAAGCACGGTCGTTTATATCTGGTTATTTTGCGCTGTTTCCGCGAGTTGCAGAATATATGGAAGAAATAAAAGAACAAGCTCGAGAATTAGGCTATGTAGAGACGGCATTTGGCAGACGCAGGTATACACCAGATATGCATGCAAACGCTCCTCAGTTGCGTTCAGCAGCCGAGAGGATGGCTATAAATATGCCATTACAGGGGACAGCGGCAGATTTAATGAAATTAGCGATGATTCGGATTGATAAAAAACTAGAAAAGGACGAGCTCATGATATTGCAGGTGCACGATGAACTTGTTTTTGAGGTTCCGGAAGATAAAGTAAAAAAAGTATCTAAAATGGTGGTAGAAGAAATGGAGACAGCAGGCGAGTTTAAAGTCCCGATTGTAGCAGAGGTTAAGGTTGGCAAAAATTGGGGAGAGATGACATCTGAATAACTATGCTTTTATAGAAATAGGAAACGCGAAGGTGCAACATGCCACCTTCGCGTTGTAGTTCCACGTACGAGTGGAACTAGTTAGCTGTCACGTGTTTTCGTACAGTGTCGACCTGTCCGGCAGAGCCGAGGAGTTCGTTTCGGCTTGCTATGAAATCGGCGTATTCGGCGATGAACGTCTTTCCGGGTTTCCGGAAGTCGATTTCATCTGGGTTCGCGGTTAGGTGCTCGCGGTGAACACGTGTCCACACCAGCCGGCCGTCGGTGTCGATGTTGATCTTGGTGACACCACGCTTGGCCGCAGGTAGGTACTGATTCACGTTCACACCACTGGCACCCTTGAGGTTGCCACCAGCTGCATTGATGCGTGCGACCTCGTCCTTTGGGACCGAGCTGGAGCCGTGCATCACCAGCGGGAACCCCCGTGGGAGGCGGTTTCGAATTTCTTCGAGCAGGCCGAAGTGGATTCCTTGACCACCCGTAAACTTGAACGCACCATGGCTTGTGCCGATCGCACAAGCGAGGCTGTCGCAGCCTGTTTGAGCTACGAATTTCTCAGCCTCAGCCGGATCAGTGAGGCATGGATTGTCACCTTTGACATGCTCTTCAACGCCACCGAGCATGCCGAGTTCCGCTTCGACGCTGATGCCAACGGCATGGGCTCGTTCGACAACACGCCTGGTTATGGCGATGTTCTCTTTGAGGTCTTCGTGAGACGCATCGATCATCACCGACGAGTAGAAGCCAGAGTCGATGCAGTCGTAGCACGTTTCTTCGTCGCCGTGGTCCAGATGGACGGCGAAGATGACGTCTGGGAAGATCTCGGCTGCGGCTCGGATCATGGCCTCGAGAAGGAGTTTGTCTGTGTACTCGCGAGCCCCCCTAGATATTTGGATGATGAAGGGCGCTTGCGAATCAACACACCCCTGGAACAGCCCCATGGTCTGCTCGGCGTTGTTGATGTTGTACGCGCCGGTCGCGAATTCACCGTAGGCAACTTCGAACAGTTGGCCTGTTGTAACGATCATGAATCTCTCCTGCGATAGATGCCCCTTCTGAAGGGCATTAACACGAACAATACCCAGCGTACTGTTCACCCGAATGTACAATAAGAAAGGTTGGGCGTCAAGTTCTCATGAAAAGAATTTTCAGGTATGATTACTGGCTATGATTATATTTTTCTACGGAGAAGATAGCTTTCGGTCTCAACAAAAGGTAGTTCAAGTAAAAGAACGTTTTACTAAAGAAGTTGATACCACCGGACAAGCAATAACAACAAACGATGCCAAAGAACTTTCTGCAGATGATCTTGCTAGGTTAATGGCTAGTGGTGGTGGTTTTTTTTCTGAGAAAAAATTGATTATAGTAAAGAATATTTTTGATTGTAAAAAACCACAAAAAGAAGCGTTTAAAGAAGTTTTAAAGCCGCTTGTAGAAAGTAAGGAACCGGAAGATAATACGTTGCTTATTTGGCAACAAGGGACAGCAGATAAACGAGAGGCACTCTTTAAATTATTAAAAAAAGCTCCGTTTATCCATGAATTTACGCCGCTCGAAGGCTATCAGCTTTCTTCGTGGGTAAAGAATGCTATTCAAGAACAAGGAGTAGATAGTGACCCGCAAGCACAGCAGTTATTAGAAAGCTTTGTTGGGAGTAATTTATGGCAGATGCAACAAGAAATAAAAAAGATATCTTCGTTCGTGTTATCTGAAAAGAGAACGTTTATAGAAACAGAAGACGTAAAAAAACTTGTAGAGGCTGGATTTAATGACGATATTTTTGGCCTGATGGATGCCTTAAGTACAAAGAGTACAACAACCGCAATACAGCTGTTACAAGATCAATGGCGAGCAGGGAAAGATGCGTTGTATTTGCTTGGGATGTTGGTGCGGCAGTTTAGGATTCTTTCGCTTGTAAAACACAGAACACATCTTACACCTGCGTCAGCAAATCAGTTAGCTAAAGAATTGCAGCTGCACCCGTTTGTTGTTCAGAAGGCAACAGAGCAGAGTAAGAATTTTTCGTGGGATCAAATTACCACAACGTATCATTCATTAGTAGAAGCAGATAGACTCGTAAAAACAACAGCACTTAAAGGCGAAGATATATTATTTCATGTTGTTTCCCAATTGATTCTTTCGTAATAAAACCCTCCCTAGCCCTCCCTTATGCAAAGAGAGGGAATAGACATTTTAGACAAACAAAAAAGACCTTTTAAAGAGTCTTTTTTGTTTAAGAAGTAAATGTTATTTTGCAGCGAGGGCGTTCATTTTTTTCATTAATTTTGATTTCTTTCGGGCTGCTTCGTTTTTTGTTATAACTTTTTTTTGAGCTGCTTTATCGAGTCGTTTTATTGCTTGATGAACTAAAACCCAGGCTTCATCTCTGGTCGGATTTTCTGTAATCTTTTTCTTTGCCATTTTAATGGCCGTTCTAACGCTATTTTTTACACGACTATTTATCGCAGTTTTTTTGTGCGTTTGTCGTAAATGCTTGAATGCTGCTTTCTTTACCGGCATATCGTATATATATTAGTCTATTGATTTAAGGACTCATCGAATCTAACATGATCTTTTGAATTTGGCAAGGGGAGCGGGTATTAGTCTTTTTTAAGTTCGTCGATAGGAATTAACCATTGGTCGTTTACTCTGGTTTTAGATACAGTATAGACATATTCATTTTTTGTTGGATTTTGTATGTAATACTCGCTTCCTGAAGCTTCTGTCCCTACTATAATAGTTATAGAGTCGTGGTCTTTTATATCAAGCTGAATTGTTGCTTTTGGAGTGGTAAACGCATCGGTTGTTTCTTCTGAAGAAAGTAATATATTAGCAGCTTGGGTCCCTGTAATCGCTGACATTAGATTTTTTACTTTTTCAGCATCTAAATCAATATCGCCTTCTTTCCATTCTATGGTTTCGCCTTGTTTTAGAAGTTCTCGAAAAGCGCCGTCTTGTTCTATTGATATTTTTTCTAGTTGTAAATTATTTACAGCCGGCATAATACTTAAATTGCGCCATTCGTTTTTATCAAATGTAAATTTACAATTAGGAGTAGCAAGGTAAACGGTATCTTCATCCGATTTTCTTATGTAGCAACTGGAAAAATCGATGCCGCTTTTACCAACAATAACATCGACAACTTTTTTGCTGCTCGTAGATGCAGTAACATGGATTCCTTGAATAGCTGTTACTTCAAGCTGTGTATGTTTTACTGTCGTTTGAGCCACTTTTCCTTTTAGTTGTGAGTCGGCAAAAAAGTTTTCTATTTGATCAATAGCACCCGAAGTGATAGGAAAGAAATTATTATCTTTTTCTACTTTCCATGTATTATCAATTTTTTTAAAAAGGACTCTGCGAATAGTGAGTTCTTGAATATCTTGCCAACTAAACGATTGCCAGAGAGAATCGGGGACAGCATTTGATGATTTTTTTTCTTGGGTTGTTTGTCCAACTGCAAACCAAAAACCAGCCAAAACTGCAAGAATAACAACGCCAACAACAAGGTTACGATTCGTTTTTTTCATAGAATATTCATTACGCTGAAGCTTTTTTTGAACGTCTTTTACGAAGCGTAGATCGCAAGAGTCCGAGGACTATAAGAATAACGGGAACTATAAGAATGTTTCCCCATTTGATGAATGATTTTTTTGTAGAAGAAAGCTGTTCTATCGGACGGTTATCTATAGTCCGAGCACGAATAGAAAGAAGGGCTTCGTCTTGAGCTGCGGCATCTATAATATTTAAGGCAAGAACGCTGTTTGAAGCATGTTGGCGTAAGAAGCCTTCTGTTGCAAAGTCGTTATCTGCGACTACATACATTCGAGCAGCTTCTCCTTCTGTTTTTTTGTCGCTAATAGAAAATGCTTCTCCGGCAGATTCAGGGGGGGCAGGAATGTCTTTATCCTTAAAATAACTGGTAAGTGATCCTGAAAATTGAACAGCAAGTGAACGTGTTCCTGAGTCTGTGCCCGGTTGTTGGTTTGTTGGGTCTAAAGAGTCGGTAATATTTTTTGTCCACGACTGGTCTGTTGTGTTGATAAGCGAAGTAAAGGCATCTTTTTCGAAAGTGAAATAAGAAGCCCACGGAAGAACGACCCCTTCAAGTCTGTTTACAATAGCACTTTCTGGGTTCATTCCAGTTTTTGGAATTTGTACCCACATTGGATATTGGGTAATAAATTGGCCAAATTGAGTTCTGAACGATGCTATGGAATTTGAGGCATCTCCAATAATTTTTTCCTCTAATGTAAGTCCGTAATGCTTTAATAATTTTTCGATTCCTGTAGAGAGTGGTTCTGCCGCCAAATTTTCGCCAATAGTATGATTTTCTATAAATGCCACGAGCGAACCGCCTTTCATCATAAATTGATCTATTAAGTATAATTGCCAGTCGGTAAATTGTTCAGTTGGGCCGGCAAGAATAAGAATGCCAATCTCATCTGTAATTTCGGTTGCAGACGAAAGATCAATGTTTTGAACAGTAAATCGTTGGCTAATATCTTTATAGATGGGAGCAAATGCGGTGTCTGCTCCAGTTGTTCCATTACTTGTGATATAGCCTATGACGGGGATTTCCTCTCTCGTTACTTTTTTGATTGCAGCAGTTAAATCGTATTCAAGAGTTGAAAGCGATTGTACAACAGGAATTGCTTCTGTCTTGTCTCCATAAAAAATTCCTAATCCCATGTATCCGTTTGCGAGTTCGTATTTGTCGTTATCGATAATTTCAAATTGAATTGGTGGGATACCAACAGTTGAAAGCTCATGCTCTATTCCTGGGGTTGTTTTTGGATCTACAAAGCTAATAAGAATATTGCCGTGGGATTGTGCGGCGTATTCAGATAGAATGTCTTCGACACTACTTTTAATAGGTTGAAGCCGAGCATTAAGGTCTCCAGAAAAATATGCCTTAATGTTTACCACGTCTTCCAAATTTTTAATGGTAGTTTTTGTAATGGGAGATAAACTAAATTCCTTGTTTTCTGTAAGATCTAGTCGGAGCTGTACAGCAGATACTATTAAATTGATAAGGAGGATAGCAACAACAAGAATCGCTACCATCGAAAGTGCTTGTGAACGTTTTTTGAGTTTTTTTGAGAATGCTATTTTCATACAGAGGGTTATTTCCAATGCCTACTTTGGAGGCTGAACACATTTAAAAACAGGAAAAGCACAATAATAGATATAAAATATGTTACATCTCGAATGTCGATAACACCTTTTGACATGTTTAAAAAGTGAGTTTGGGTTGAAAGGAATCGCATGCCTTCGGTGAGTATTCCTTTTGTGCTTGCTAGAAGATACGGCAAGCCAATCATCATTAATGCAAAAAGTACCAACAAGGTAATAATAAACGACACAATCTGGTTTTTAGAAAGAGAGGAAAGCCATTGGCCGATTGCAACCATGCTGGCGGCAAGTAAGAACGCTGCAATATAGTTTGTTACTATTTGTCCGCCATCTACATTCCCGATAGCAGCAACACTTAATGGAACGGGGAGTGTGCAGATAAGGATGAAAAGAATAAGAATGAGGGTGCTTAAGTATTTAGCAATAACTGCTTCCCAGTCTTTTGTTGCTGTTGTCAGTAAAAATTCGATGGTGCCCGATTTTTTTTCTTCTGCCCATACTCTCATAGAGATTGCTGGAATAAGAAAAAGAAGTATCCATGGGAAGAATGCAAAGTACGTTCGAAGGGTTGCTTGTTCTGCAACAAAAAAGTTTTCAAAATAGAGCCAGCTATTCACCACGACAAACCCTATGGTGACTATATAGATAATCGGAGAGTTTAGAATAGAGAGGATCTCTTTTTTTATAAGCGCAATAATACGTGCCATAGGTATAGGTTCTATTGCAAGGATATTACTTTTTTTCTGTTGGTTCCTTGCTACTGTCTTGCGTTAGGTTTCTAAAGACTTTTTCTAAAGATACTTGTTCTCGGAACATTTCCATTATTGGCCAGTTGTGTTTGTGAGAGAGTTTAAAGATGTCTTCTCTCATATCGTGTGAGCCAACAATCCGAAATCGCTCGGTGCCTTGTTCTGCGCGTTCGTGTTCTTCTACTTTTTCCACATAGGGAAGGTGTCGAAGTTCTTGGGCTATAGTTTCTTTGTCTTCGCATTTAAGCGAAACAATAACATTTTCTTTCTGCTTGTCTGCCTTGGTGAGTTCTTCGGTTGTTCCTTGGGCTACAATTTTTCCTTCGTTTATAATAATCATTCGGTTGCAAGTTGCTTGCACCTCAGGAAGAATATGGGTACTTAAAATAACAGTTTTTGTTTTTCCAATTTCTTTTATAAGTTCACGAATTTCTATAATTTGATTTGGATCAAGCCCACTTGTAGGTTCGTCCATAACCACAATGTCTGGATCGTGAATTAAAGACTGCGCAAGCCCTACTCTTTGTCGAAAACCTTTTGAAAGATCTCCTATCGATCGGTAGAGCATTTTTTGTAATCCGCAAATTTCTATCATTTCGTCTATTTTTTGTGAGCGTTTCTTTTTTTCTACACCACGAAGTTCCGCTACAAACGAAAGATATTCTTTTACCTGAAGTTCATCGTAAAGTGGGTTGCGTTCTGGTAGGTAGCCTATTTTTGCGCGGGTTTCGTCTGAAAAATCTTGAATATCTTTACCATCGATAATTGCGGTACCAGAAGTCGGGGCTAAATAGCCGGTTACAATTTTCATGGTTGTGGATTTGCCGGCTCCGTTGGGGCCTAAAAATCCAACAACTTCACCATCGTTTACGGTGAAAGAAATATTGTCGATTGCGGTAAAGTCTCCAAAACGTTTTGTAAGTTTTTTTATCTCTAACATATCAGCAATATTTTATAGAAAAGTATTTGTTAAATCAAGTTTTAGGTGTGGATTTCTTCTTAATAAGACTCGATTTATATATTTCTGGCTTGTAGGAATCAAGCCTAATAACATGTGTTGAAAGTTTTTTATCTTTAAGTTCTTTGCGAAGTTTCATCATATCATACGGCTGATCGTAGCCCAAGCAAATAAGCTGAGGCTTTTTTTCGTGGATAAGTTTAAAGTAGTCCGTTAGTTCTCCTAGCATTATTTCTTCTGCAATATGTGCTTGTTTAATAGCCAGTAACCTTTCTTGTTCTGGTTGATATGGTTTATGTTTTTTTTCTTTTAGTATGTTTTGATCGCGGGTAAGAATTACCGAAAGTGTTTTTCCGAATTTATGGGCTTGTCGCAAATAGTATTCATGCCCCTTGTGAAACGGGTCGAATGTTCCAAAGCACATTACATTTGTTTTTGCGTCTGGAGAAAGAATTATTTTAGATTTCCAATTGTCGAGAGGGAACGAACATGCTTGCTCTAGAGTAAAATCTCCAATCGCCGTTCGGGTAAGATTCTCTAAGTAGGCACCTGTGCCAAGTTTTTGGCCTATGTCGTGCCCCAGGGTACGGATATACGTTCCTGAGGTGCAGTGAACATCTATAACAAGTTTGGGATACGAGTATTCTATAAGTTCTATGGAGAATAGTTCTATATTTATTGGGTCTCGTTTTATTTCTTTTCCTTCACGCGCCAGTTCGTATAATTTTTTCCCTTTTACCTTTTTTGCAGAATACATTGGCGGTGTCTGTTTTTGTTTTCCTGCGAAGGTTGAAATAATTGTTTTAACGTCGTCCTGTTTTGGATTTTGAATTTCAGATTTCGAATGTGTAATTACTCCTGTATTGTCATACGTATCACTCGTTGCTCCGAGGGTGAGTGTTGCGCGATATTTTTTATCTAACCCAACAAAGTGTTTTAAAGACTTTGTTGATGTTCCTACTGCAACAATAAGTAAACCATCTGCAAATGGGTCGAGTGTTCCAGCATGTCCAACCTTTTTAATACCAGTTGTTTTTCGTATTTCATCGATAACATCGTGGCTGGTAGGCCCAACAGGCTTATTAATAAGAAGAAATCCATTCATATAGATTAAGTGTTCGTCATTCAGAGCCTGCAGCAGGTGAAGAATCTGGTCGGCGAGGATTCATGCAGAGATCCTTCGTCGACACGCAGTCTCCTCTGGATGACGAGAGGGAGGTTTTTTTACAGAATTAATGAGTAAGATCTTGAATAATATCTCTTAGCTCCGTAGCCTTCTCGAAATCGAGATTCTTGGCAGCCAAATCCATTTGAGAGGTTAACTCTTTTACTAATTGAGGGATTTCGTCTTTAGGAATATTTTTAAATCTATCTTTGGCCTCTGATTTTTCTTTCTTCATCCGAGAGAATTGGTCGTCTTTTATTTCTTTTTCAATCGAGGTTGGGGTAATACCATGCTGAGTATTATATGCTTCTTGAATTGTTCGTCTTCGCTTGGTTTCGTTTATTGCTCGTTTCATAGAGCCTGTTACCACGTCTGCATACATAATAACTTGTCCATCTGCATGTCTTGCTGCTCTTCCCATGGTTTGAATAAGCGAGGTTTCACTTCGTAGGAACCCTTCTTTATCCGCATCTAAAATAACAACTAACGAAACCTCTGGAAGATCGAGTCCTTCTCGAAGCAGGTTAATACCTACTAATACGTCGAATACTCCTTTTCGTAAATCTCTTAAAATATTTATTCTCTCTAAGGTGTCTACTTCGGAGTGAAGGTATTGAGATTTAACACCAAGTTCCTGAAGATAGTCGTTTAATTCCTCTGAAAGACGTTTGGTTAAGGTTGTAATAAGTACCCGCTGTTTATTTTTAACTCGTTTTTGGACTTCTTCTAACACATCGTCAATCTGGTTTTTAGTTGGCCTAATCTGAACTTCTGGGTCTAATAATCCAGTAGGGCGGATAACTTGCTCGGTAACATGGAATGAGTCTGGTTTATTTGGCTGTTTCATTATAGTAGAGATTCCTTCTGTTTTAACGTCTTCAACCGACATTCCAGTAGAATGTGCTATTTCGTATGGTCCTGGTGTGGCAGATACAAATACTGCTTTGTTAACGTGGGTTTCGAATTCCTTAAACATAAGCGGGCGGTTGTCTCGTGCAGCTGGAAGCCGAAAGCCGTAGTCTATTAACATTTGTTTTCTGCTTTTGTCGCCAGCATACATCCCACCAATTTGGGGGATAGTCATGTGGGATTCATCTACGAGCAATAAATAATCGTCTGGAAAGTAGTCAATTAAAGCAAAGGGCGGTTCCCCAGGCTTACGGTGGTCGAAATAACGAGAATAGTTTTCTATTCCATTACAGTAACCAACGGTTTGGATCATTTCTAAGTCGTACTTGGTTCGTTGTTCTATTCGTTGGGCCTCGAGAAGCTGGTTATTTTTTTGGAAATGTTCTATCTGTTTTTTTAAATCTTTTTCTATCTCTTTAACAATATCGGATTGGTCTTGATCTGGAGGTAGGTAGTGAGTGGCTGGATAAATATCGACGGAATCAACTGGACCTTGTTTCTTTTTGCCGGTAAGTGAATCTAAAACAACAATCCGTTCGATGGTGTCGCCAAAGAATTCTACGCGAATAATTTCATCGAGCGAAAATACTGGATAAATTTCAAGGACATCCCCTCGAACGCGAAACGTTCCTCTATGAAAATCTATATCATTACGAGTGAAGCGTAATTTTGTTAATGCCATTAAAATTTTGTTTCGAGGTGTCGATTGTTTAGTTTTTAGGGTGATAGCTTGTTTTTTGTACTCAATAGGCGAGCCAAGGCCGTATATACACGACACAGAGGCAACAATAATAACATCTTTTCTAGAAAGCAGTGATTGTGTGGAAGCATGCCGCAATCTATCTATTTCTTCGTTTACTTGGGTTTCTTTCTCTATATACGTGTCGGATTGGGGGATATAGGCCTCTGGTTGGTAGTAATCGTAGTAAGAAACAAAATAATGAACTGCGTTATTTGGGAAGTATTCTTTAAATTCAGAGGCAAGCTGGGCTGCTAATGTCTTATTATGGGAGATAACGAGCGTTGGTTTTTGGATATTTTGGATAACATTTGCCATGGTAAATGTTTTTCCAGACCCAGTAACTCCAAGCAATGTCTGGTGTTTGTTGTTTTGTTTTAACCATGCAGAAAGTTGCTCGATTGCTCGAGGCTGATCTCCTGTGGGTTTATAGTTTGATTTAAGCTTAAATTTCATGTTTTGGTATCATACGTGGGATGATGGAATGAGTCCAGCATGGATATCCATAGGATTTTTTTAAGAAATAAGATTTCATATGCTGTAGTTATGGGGGAATTTCTAATTACTCTAATTAACCTAATTGCACTAGTTAATGAACAATAAACTAAATTCCAATCAGTACATGTTTGGGAGTATTGTTCATTGAGATTTGATTAGAAATTAGTGCAATTAGGTTAATTAGAAATTTGCTTAAAAGGTTTGTCTTTTTATGGGCATTCAGCTACCCTAATGGTATATGATAGCATTTGTTTCTGGTACTATTAGTGCAAAAGAAGACGCGAGTCTTATTATAGATGTGAATGGTTTAGGGTATCGTGTTTTTTGTTCTCCTGCGGTGCTGGAAAAAGTGGAAATAGGAAGTGAACAAAAAATGTATACATATTTTGTTGTAAGAGAAACAGACCAATCGTTGTATGGTTTTTTAACTCAAGGAGAAAAAGAAGTGTTCCAAAAATTACTTGGTGTGTCTGGAGTGGGGCCTAAAAGTGCAATTAAGATTGTAAGCAAAGTGTCTGCGCACGATTTGGCGAATGCGATTATGCAGCAGGACGAAAGTTTACTGCAGGCACTCGGTGTTGGAAAGAAAATGGCCGAACGATTGATAGTAGATTTAAAAGGAAAAGATTTCCCGGTTCTCGATGGCGCTGATGGAGCTTTACATTCGGACTTATCAGAAGAAGTAGAAGCTTTGGTTGCACTTGGCTATTCAGCTGCCGATGTTTCTGAGGTGCTTAAGAAGATAGATTCGCAAGATTCAGCAGAAAGAATAAAAGAAGCTCTTAAAATACTGGGCAAAAGTTAATAGTATCTAGCTGTGAAAAATTTAAGCAAAGAAAAATTGAATGCATTTGTCTCGTCTGTTCCCCATAGCCCTTTTACACAAAGCTATGAATGGGGTCAGTTTCAGTTGCAGCTACGAAAAAAGGTTCTTACCATGGGAATAGAGCTTCAAGAAAAACTCGCAGGCAGCATGATACTAATAGAAGAGGTTGTGGGGAGGTTTTTTCAGCGGATTTATTCTCCTTATGGACCGGTAGTTTTTTTGGCAGAAGAAAAAGAAGTGGCTTCTCTTTCTATTTGGGAAAAAACGTTAGGGGAGATGGTGCGTGTTGGAAAGGAACTGCGTGCTCATATGCTGAGGTTCGAACCACATATGCTTTCTTTAGAGCCGCATGATTGGAAGTTCCCTAAAGATGTTCCTGTTATTCCGGTAAAAAGTGTTCAGCCGCCAGTTACGCGGATTATAGATCTTACACCTCCGGAAGAAGATTTACTTAAACGAATGCATCAAAAAACTCGTTACAATATTCGTCTTGCAGAAAAGAAAGGGGTGGAGGTTTCTTGTGCGGTAAAGATAGACGAAAAAGAATTCCGAGAATTTTATCGATTATTAAAAGAAACAGCCCAGCGGCAAAAAATTAAACTTCATTCTAAAGAATATTACCAAAAAATGGCACAGATTTTTTCTGTTCACGACGCTAACACACTAGGCGATAAAGAAAAAAGTTATGCCAGGCTTATTACTGCTCATTACAAAGGCGAGGTAATAGCCGCAAATATGTTAATGTTTTTTGGAGATACCGTAAGCTATGTTCATGGTGGTTCTTCGGATGAGTATAAAAACGTAATGGCACCCTATGCTTTGCAATGGGCGACAATGAAAGAGGCAAAGCGACTGGGATATAAATACTACGATATGTGGGGGTGCATGCCGGAGACGAAAAATATAGACCCGCTTATCTATAAACAAACAAAAAATTGGCAAGGAGTGGATAGGTTTAAAAAAGGCTTTGGGGGAGAGGTGTATTACTATCCAGGTGGCTATGAGTTGATATTAAACACCGGGATGTATAGGATATATAAAATCTTGAAGAAATTGAGAAGTTTTGTTAATGTATAATCTTTGAAATTCGATCCGAATCCACGAATGCATCCGAATGCCCCGAAGCTGTGTTTATTCGTGTCATTCGGATGAAATTCGGATTATTAGGATCGTTTTTATGAAAGCAGTAATAGCAGCAGCCGGCAGAGGCACTCGAATGAAGCATCTGTCGCAAAACAAACCAAAACATTTAATTTCAGTAAATGGCAGGCCATGGATGTCTCATGTTTTTGATAATATGAGAGCTGCTGGAATTAAAGATATAATTTTAGTTGTAGGGTATCAGGCAGAGGCGTGGGATAGTTTTTTAAAAAACGAAACTCACGATTTAAGTATTACAGTGGTGAATCAGTTTAAAAAAATGGGAGAGGATAGATATGGTACTGCTGTGCCAGTAGAATGTGTAGAAGATGTTGTGGGTACTGATGACTTTTTATTTTTTTATGGCGATAATGTCTACGCCAAAGAAGATTTTAGCCAGTTTTTAGAAGTTGAGAGTGGGCAAAGTTGTATTGGTGGAATGCGGCATGAAGACCCAAATAGATTTGGCGTGTTGTTTGAAGAAGGTGGTATTTTAAAAAATATTGTAGAAAAACCAGAAGAGTTTATTGGCGATTTAATTAATGTCGGTATTTATAGGTTTACGGCCGACATTTTTGGCGTATTAAAAAAAATAGAGCTCTCGCCAAGGGGTGAGTACGAACTTACCGATGCGGTGAGTTTGTTGGCGCAAGAAAAATCTGTAAAGGTTATTCCGGTGTCTGATTATTGGATGGATTTTGGTAGGCCAGAAGATGTAGAAAAAAGTGGCGAGCGGTTTTCGTAAGTATTGTTGTCATTTCGATCCGCTGCTTGCGGGAGAAATCTTTCAACGCACATTCTTTTTTTGAGCGCTCCCAGATTTCTCGTCGCAAAGCCTCCGTCGAAATGACAGGGGTCGACTAAAAAAGATTAAGACTGTTCTTGGTCTTTTTTGTTTTGTATTTTTTCGTCGAGTCTCTTTGCTTCTGCCCAAGCAAGTTTATAGATAGATTTCATTGCCTCGGCGATTTCTTTACTTTCTATAATAATCCCAAGTTTTTCTTTCCAGGAGGCAATCATAACTTTATTGTCGTATATGTTTATTTCTGGAGAGAAGGGGTATTCGTGTTCAGGGATAAGAGCTGTTTCTCTTGATTCCTGCTTGTCGAAGGATTTTCGTTCTCTGCTTTTTTGGTTATCCGAGAAGATGGCTTGGATTTTAATTTTTTTCTCGGTTCTTCGTTGGTAGTATTTAGGAAAATAACCTGGAAGAGTTTTGTGGATTTCGTCTACATTGGCATATGCCTTAATGGTCTCGTGAGAGCTAAGGGTGTCTTCGTATGCTTGTTTAAGACCTTCGGTGCCTTCGTAAAATCGAACTTGAGGTCTGGTGCTTTTTTGCTGGAGGCCCTTTAAATCTGGCAGAAGCTTGTGGGCTTTTTTTATTGCAGCTTGGTTGTTTTGAATTTTCTTTTCTAGGTGAGTAATAATTTTTTCTGGTTGTTCTGCAACGTATTCTTGCTTTGGTTGCTTGCCGGAAATAGAAATAATACTCATTTCAATAAGAGAAGCGAGGATGTCGTAGGTGGTTGTACGGTTTATATGCGATTTTCGAGCTATCTGGGAAACGGTTCCTCTCCCTAGTTCTAGGAGTGCTATGTAGACCCTGGTTTCTTTGTCTGAAAGCCCTATTGATTGAAGTGTCGAGGTGATTCGAGAAAAGTTTTTTTCCATAGTATTTTTACTATAGATTAGTCAAGTAAATGTGTCAAGTATTTTCGACAAAATATATTTTTTTGATTATTTTTAAACTAATCTTAGCTTAAACTTTGACGGAAAAACTTGACAAATAGATGTGGTGGGGTATAGTGTCGCTAACCTCATAAGAGGCGCAATAAGCACTATTTCGTGCAAAAGGAGCACATTGAAATGAAGACGTTCAGAGAGCACCAAGCTCGCTATTCGGTTACGATGGCCTTGATGGCCATTCTGATGGTCGTAGACAGTGTTGCAGGGCATCTATTCGCCCCAAGCTACTCGATTGCAATCGAGGAGCGGAGCGGATTTATCTCTGGCGAGGTTAGCATGTCGATATTTGCTGCCAAGCCAGGGATAATGAAGGACCAGCAAGTTATTGGTCTTATTACTGTGCTGGACTCAGGAGAGTGGCAGCTACAGTGGAAGGGCAATCTTCTTGATGGACATGCCGCTTGGATAGATGTAAACGATCAAGAGTATTTGGCACGTAGCCAAGCACTGGTTGATCGATACAGAAACGACGGCAGCTTATCCGGATGGAGGGTTCTAGACTCAGAGCTGTCTAGTAGGACAGCTTCAGTTGAAATTCCTCCAGATATCCCTCGAGTGCCAATCGAAGATTTCGGCAACGAGGACGAAGAACTCATCGCAGTTGTGGTGGTCACAGGTTCGGGTGTACAGCTCGGCATCCAGCGTAACAAGCGAATCATGCTTGCAAACCTGCGGTATCCGCATGGACAGCAGATTTACATGCCAGGGCCGCTGGTATCTGTTGGAGCAAGGCTTAAGGAGGTTGGCTACGAAGTCCAATACCTCGACCTTAACATGGAGCCGCTGACACCCGAGCATCTTCAAGGTATAGATGGAGTAGGAATATCCCCGATGGGTGCTCCGTATATTCCATCTGCTATCCAGTTTGTTCACGAGGTTCACAGAGTTCGTCCAGATCTTCTTGTGATTCTTGGTGGACAAGCAATCGAAGGCCTCTCATTCGAACAGTGCGAGGCACTGTTCGGCGGTTCTGCAGGCCATGTTCTGGTTTCACAATCGCCACAGGATTTTGCAGACATCTTTGGTCCACACTCACCAGACCCCATGGCCATGTCTTATGTACCTGCTTGGGCAGGCATGCACCAGGAAGGATACCTACACCGGTATTTAGGTACAGAGATGCCGTTGATGGTAAGCCAAGGGTGCAAGTTCACATGTGACTTTTGTGCTGCTTGCAAGGGGATGCGTGAGCAGTTTAGGGATCTTGGATTTTTCGAGAGCGATCTGCGATTTCTGTGCAGGATTTCGCCTTCTCGAAAGCTAATGTTCTACGCGACTTCGTTGGATTTTTTTCAGAACGCAGAGACAGTCGCACAGTACCTGGAGGTGCTTGCGCTCGTGCGTGAAGAAACTGGATTCGACATTCAAGTTAGATGTCTGAGTTGCATGAGCAGCTTCATTAAGGCATCTGAAACGATTCCGAACTTTGGAGATCTTCTCCGTCGATCTGGAATCACAACTGTTGGAGTCGGTGTTGACGGCTCTGATCCAGATATCTGGCGTGCCATTGGTAAGCACCAGAATCGATCGGAAGACATTCCTCGGTTCATGGAGCTGTGCCGAGAATTCGGCATTCAGGGAGAAGCTTTAATGGTGATGGGGTTTCAAGCAGATACCTCAAGAACACTGTGGGCAAACCTCCGGAATGCTCTGAAGTTCAGACAAGCCGGCATTACAGTCCGGCCGTACTGTGCTAAAGAGGCTGTTCCTGGAAATGGCGAGTGGGAAAACTCAGCTAACCAAGGGATAGTAGCACGTATCATGGCGAATCCAGCGTTGTGCTTCAACTTGGATTTCGCAGCGTTCGCTTCATTCCTTACACACCCTCGTCGATTCCATCGATGGATGGTAAATGGAGTATTCGCAGTGCTCTGTTGGATAGGAAGGTCGACTGCACCGTTAATGCCGCAAGGCAACGGAAGTCGGCTGGCACGTGCCTGGAACCGGCGTATGCCGCATGATCGTTAAGGTCATCTGCTATGGAGGGTTGTAATTCGAAAGCAACCCTCCATGGCATCTTTAAAAAAAGTGGTAAGAGAAGAATGTGAGGTTAGAAGTAAGGTCATTTTTCCTTTATCATTTTAATATATTATTCTATGAACAGCACAGCAAAAATAATTATAGGGTTACTAGTTATTATCGCTATTATTGCGATTGGGACATCTTTTTCTAATAAAAAAGATTCTTCTAGGGAGGGTGCTATTCGGATTGGAGTTTCTATTCCTGTTTCTGGGGAAGCAGCAAGTTTTGGAGAGGCTGCAATGGGTGGTTTAGAATTAGCAGTAAAAGAGATTAACGAAGCCGGTGGTGTTGATGGAAGAGATATTGAATTAATTATAGAAGACGACAAATGTTCAAAAGATGGAAGCACTGTTATAAACAAGCTTTCAAATATCGATAAAGTTGCAGCGATTATAGGACCTATTTGTTCTTCGGCAGCAGGTCCTGGAGTTCCTATTTCTCAGGCAGCAGGTGTTCCTACTGTTATGATTGGTGCTTCTGCCCCAGCCTTAACAAGTGTAGGGGATTATATTTTTAGAAATTACCCAGCAGATACGTTCCAGGGAGCATTTGCAGCAAAGCATATAGCAGAAACATATAACACACCTAAGGTAGCGCTTTTATATGTTAAGAACGATTGGGGACAAGGGCTTCATGATGTGTTTGTAGAAGAGTATACGAATTTAGGAGGCGAAGTTGTATTTAAAGAAGGCGTTGCACAAGATACGACGGATTTAAGAACCTCTATTACGAAATTAAAAGATTCAAATCCAGAAGTAATTTATTATCCAATGTATCCAGCAGGTGGAATTGCAGGGTTGCAAGCAATGAGAGACTTGGGAGTAAATGTTCCAGTTATTTCGGGTGATACGTTTGATAGCTCGGAGGTTTTGTCTGCTCCAGCTGCAGAGGGAGTTTTCTACCTTACTGGAAAATTTAACAACCCAGAGGAGTTTAAAGAGCGAGTGACTGAAGAAACGGGGATAGAAACTATTAACATTATTACTCCAATTGCATATGATGCAGTGTATGTAATAGCAGAAGCAATTAAGAGTGCGGGTTCAGCAGACCACGAAAGTCTTCGAGATGCTTTAAATGAATTGGTTTATAATGATTCTGTCGCATATCCTGTTATCGAGTTTGATGAAATTGGAGAGTTAACAGAAGTTTCTTTTCAGGTGAATCAAGTTAAAGATGGTTCTGGAGTAGCTATTGAATGAGATTTATGGGGATTATTCCTCAACTAGTAGTGAATAGTATTATAGCCGGGGCGATCTACTCAATGATCGCCCTTGGCTTTAATATGATATATGGAGCAACCAAGTTTTTTAACTTGGCTCATGGAGTAATGGCAGCAGTAGGTGGGTATGTTGTGTTTTTTTTAACACACTCGTTTGGGCTTTCTGTTTGGATTAGTGTGGTAATAGGTGTTTTGGCAGCTGGTGGTTTTGGAGTATTAACCGACGTATTGGTGTATCAGCCATTACGAAGACGGCAGGCATCTCAACTTATATTGCTTGTTGCCTCTCTTGGAGTTTTTACCGTATTACAGGCCCTTATTGCCATGATATTTACTAGCCAGTTTAAAACACTATCTATAGGGAATGGAGTACAGCAAACCTACAATCTTTTTGGAGGAATAATAACAACAACACAAATTGTTTTAGTGCTGTGTGCTGTTGGGTGTACTATGGGGCTTTTAATTCTGTTAAACAAAACGCGATTCGGAAGAGCAATAAAAGCAGTGAGCGATGACGAAGAAGTTGCAAGGATTGTTGGCATAAATACCGATAGAATTGTACGCTGGTTATTTTTTATAGGATCTGCAATCTCTGGGTTAGGGGGCATTTTAGTTGGGTACGATACTGGTATAGAACCAACCATGGGGTTGGCGTTGCTACTTGGCGGTGTTGTCGGATCGATTATAGGAGGGATTGGGACTATTGGTGGCGCTTTTGTAGGCTCGTTTTTGCTTGGGTTTATAGAAAACTTTGGGATTTGGCATATCTCCGGAGAATGGAAATCTGCAATTGCCTACACAGTGTTGATATTATTTTTAATCTTTAGGCCACGAGGAATTCTTAAGAAATGACGTCTCGTCATTCTGAGTGATTAGTGAAGGATCTATGGAATATATTATCCATTTAGCAATTTTAACGAGTATATTTGCGATTCTTGGAATCGGATTAAATTTAGTGGTTGGGTACACTGGGTTGCTTTCAGTTGCGCATGCAGCATTTTATGGAATAGGAAGTTATGCGACCGCGATTTTTATGAAAAGTTTTGGGGTAAACTTTTTTATCGCGCTACTAATAGGGATTATTTTTTCTGCGATTGCAAGTTTTTTAATCGGTTTAGTTCTAAGCAGGTTTAAAGACGACTATTACGCTTTAGCGTCTCTTGGTTTTAATATTATTGTGTGGAGTATTTTTTTAAACTGGCAAAGCGTTACGCGTGGGCCACTGGGTATTCCTGCAATTGGACGCCCAGAGTTATTTGGATTTGTATTTTCTGAAAATATTTTCTTTTTGATACTTTCTCTTATTTTTGTAGCGCTTGTTTTTGGGGTTTCTGTTTTTATTGGTAATTCCTCGTTTGGCAGAGTTTTAAAAGCAATTAGAGAAGATGAAAAAGCCATTCAAGTTTTTGGATACAATACACAAATGTATAAGCTGACTATTTTTGTAATAGGAGCAGTTTTAGCATCTGTGGCTGGTTCTTTGTATGCAACGTATATAACTTTTATAGACCCAACAGCATTTAATGTAATGGAATCGGTGTTTGTATTATCTATTATTATTTTAGGTGGACTTGCAAACTTAAAAGGTTCTGTAATTGGCGCGTTATTTCTTATTCTTTTGCCAGAGCTATTACGGTTTGTAGGGTTTCCTTCCGATGTAGCTGCGCAGATGCGGCAGTTGGTATACGGATTGTTATTGGTTTTATTAATGCTGTATCGCCCACAAGGATTAATGGGTGAGTATAAGCTATGAAAATTTTAAAAATACAAAATATATCAAAACATTTCGAGGGTGTTCACGCGCTTTCTAAGCTTTCGTTTGAAATAGAAAAAGGAGTCATCACTAGTGTTGTTGGCCCAAATGGCGCTGGAAAAACAACATTAATGAACGTTCTAACAGGGATGGAAACTTTTGACAATGGAACATTTGTTGTGGGGGATATTCCTCTTACTAAAGTAAAGCCACGAGAAATGCCAATGTATCGTATTGCGCGCACGTTTCAAAGTGTGCGGCTATTCGAACAGATGACAGTGTTAGATAATGTGTTGGTTGTTCTTACTGAGCGAAATATTCTAAGCGCCATATTCGAAAAACATTCCAAATATCACGAAGAAAGAGCGTTTGGGATTTTAAAAAGAATTGGGTTGTGGGAGAAACGAAACGAGCTGGCAGAGAATTTATCGTATGGTCAGAGAAAGCTTTTAGAAATAGGAAGAGCTTTAGCAATGGAGCCAGAGGTTTATTTGTTTGACGAACCTTTTTCAGGATTATTTCCAGAGATGGTAAAGAAAGTAAAGTCGATTATGAAAGAATTGCGCGAAGAAGGAAAAACAATAGTGTTGATTTCTCATAACATGGAAATTATCCGTGAGCTTTCGGATCACGTTATTGTTATAGAGAGCGGAACGTTTTTGGCAGAAGGTAAACCAGATGATGTGTTAAGTAGAAAAGATGTTCTAGAGGCTTATTTAGGTGAATAATACATGCTATGAAAAAAGAAATGCTATTGCAGTGCAAGAATATATCAGTCCAATATGCTGGAGTAAAAGCATTGGATGGTGTTTCTGTTGCATTAGACGAGGGCGAGATAGTAGCACTTATCGGTCCTAATGGCGCTGGGAAATCTACTATTCTTAAATCAATATTTGGATTAGCACCGCTTAAGGCAGGTGGTGTGTATTGGCATGAAGACAAATTCGTACCAGTTCCTCATGAAGTTGTTCAGAAAGGAATTGCCTTTGTTCCTCAGGGGCGGAGGGTGTTTACTCATCTTACGGTTCGCGAGAATTTAGAAATTGGTGCCTATACAATAAAAGATACAAAAGAAATTAATAGAAGAATAGAAGATGTTTTTGATATGTTTCCAGATTTAAAAAAGAAAGCAAATGCTAAGTCTGGAACACTTTCTGGTGGCCAGCAGCAAATGCTTGCTCTTGGTAGGGGGCTTATGACCGACCCAAAGGTTCTGTTGCTTGATGAGCCTTCTTTAGGGTTGGCGCCCAAAATTGTAAAAGAGGTGTTTGCAAAAATAAAAGAGATAAACGAAAAAAGAAAAACCGCCATATTTATTGTAGAACATAACTTGCAATCGCTGTTTCAGATTATCGACCGGGCGTATGTTCTTGATAAAGGTAGAATTGCAATGCACGACACTCCCGAGAATTTACAAAAGAGTGATATTTTAGAAAGAGTGTTTCTTGGGAAGGCCAAATAAAAGAACCACCCCGGACCTCGAAGATCTCGGCCCACCCCTCCTTCATGCAAAAGGAGGGGATAGCGCGTTCTTGGTGATTTGTTTTGATGATAAATAGTTTAGTAAAATTTAAAACAATTTCGTTTTAAGGAATAGAGGAGACTTGTCCCCTCCTTTTGCATGAAGGAGGGGATTAAGGGGTGGTTTGTGATAGGTGACTATATATTAAGCTTTATTGTTTTGATTTTTAAGGCAAGCTGGGCTAGTATTCAAAAGATATGAAGAATGCTATCCGAAAGGTTACACCAAACTTTCTTTTACGCTGGTACCACAAGGTTCTGGCAGTTTTGGCATCTGTTGTGTATAGATTTCCATCTCACAGATTAATTGTAATTGGTGTTACTGGAACAAATGGAAAAACAACAACCTGTCATATGATTGCGGATATGCTTGAAAGCTCGGGTGTTGTAACTGGGTTATTAAGTACTATAGAATTTCGGATAGCAAAAAAGCGCTGGGTGAACGCAACAAAACAGGGGATGCAAGGAAGATTTCAACTTCAAAAACTTTTAAGACAAATGGTAAAAGCTGGCTGTAAGGCAGTTGTTATAGAAGTAACATCTGAAGGGATTGCGCAATACAGGCATTGGGGGATTGAATTTAGCGTTGGGGTACTAACGAATCTTACGCCAGAGCATATAGAATCGCATGGTTCGTTTCAAAATTATAAGCATGCAAAATCTGAACTGTTTAAAAACGTTCGTCAAAAGCGTCGCGCTGAATTTGCAGATATTGTGCCTACTACTATTACAAATATCGACAGCCCTCATAGTGACTTTTTTGTGGGTATTCCATCTCGAAGAAAATGGTGTTATGGCGTAGAAGGAGGCCATCATTTTACCGACGCTAATAGCTGCGATAAGCTTTTCGAAGCAAATGATATTAATCTACACTTGAATCAAACTGAATGCATAATAGACGGAATGGATGTAACCATCCATCTTCCTGGTCGTATGAATGTATATAATGCCCTGGCAGCATGGTGTGTTGGTGAGGTTCTTGATATTTCTAAAGAAAAACGTGCGCTAGCATTTAAAAATATAACAACCGTGCCAGGCAGGATGGAGAAAATAGAAAAACACGGTATAACAGTTATTGTCGACTACGCTCACGATGCTGCTGCACTCGAGAATGTATACGAAACTCTCATAGACATGAAAGCCTCGGAAGGTAAATTAATAGGAGTTCTTGGGGCAACTGGTGGTGGGCGGGACAAAGAAAAACGCCCGATTCTTGGAAAACTAGCAGCTCATTACTGCGACGCCTTTGTTCTTACAAACGACGACCCGTATGACGAGCCTCCGATGGAGATTATTCATCAAATAGAAAAAGGCGTTATAGATAAAGGAACGAAGGTAAAAAATGAAACCTATTGGTTAATAGAAGACAGAAGAGAAGCAATCACTAAAGCTCTTTCGATTGCTCGTCCAGGAGATATGGTTGTTATTACCGGAAAAGGAGCTGAAGAGGTTATTGTGCTTGCAGATGGAAAGCACCCATGGAATGATAAACAAGAAGTTGAACGTATTTTGAGTAAAATGTAGTTAAAATGGGCCTTTAAAATGTATTGACAGTTCTGCTTGGCTCATATCACCTTATCCACAGGTTTGTATTTAAATATTGAAAAGTGCTTATTTTAAGCAAAAAAAGCCTGTTGACAGATGGTGGTAAATGCTTTCTTGACAGGGATTTTAAAAGGATGGTAGTATAAGTATTGACTTTACAATCAAAAATTGTGTGTCCTAATCGGAGTTAAAAATTATTGCAGATGTGTACTCCGACTTTTCTTTCGTAAATTTTTGCTTGAGTGCCCCACGGAAGCATTCAAGAACAAACCCATGGTTGTCCATGCCCTCCCGATAGTGTGTCATGACAGTATTTAGGTATCCTCTTTAGAGTATTTTAACCAAAGAGGTTTTTTCGGTTTTAGGGAAGGACTAAAGCAATATCCGTACGCTTAGAAATTTATAAACTCGCTCATATGCCTAGAAAAGCGACGAAGGAGAGAAAGTTTTTTACAACGTTGCACGAAGCAACACCAATGCCTGATCTTATCGAGATTCAAAAATCATCGTATAAGTGGTTTTTTGATGAAGGATTAAAAGAACTTATAGAGGAGTTTAATCCTATTGTAGATTTTATCGGCAGAGATTTGGAATTGAGTTTTGGGGATTATGCTTTAGATGAACCAAAGTTCGACGAAAGAACCGCAAAAGAAAAAAACGTTACATTCGAAGCAGCACTTCGAGTAAAAGCAATTCTTCATAATAAACGGAGTGGTGAAATTAAAGAACAGGAAATTTATTTTGGAGATTTCCCAATGATGACCCCTCGTGGGACATTCATTATTAATGGTATTGAACGTGTTGTCGTTTCTCAGCTCATTCGCTCTGCGGGTGTGTTTTTTACTTCCGATGTTGTTCGAGGTAAACGAGTATATGGCGCAAAGATTATTCCAAATAGAGGTGCGTGGTTGGAAATAGAAACAGACGCAAGCGGTATTATTTGGGTAAAGATAGACCGGAAAAGAAAAGTTGCTATTACCGCACTGTTTCGTGCCTTTGGTTATGAAACAAACGAAGAAATTAAGAAATTATTTGTGGAAGCAGACACCGATGCGGACATAAGTTTTATTGACAACACATTAGAAAAAGATACTTCAGAAGATGTTAATTCTGCATTACAGGAAGTATATAAACGAATTCGGCCAGGTGATCTTGCAACTCCAGAGAATGCTAAGTCACTTATTTATGCGATGTTCTTTAATTTTGATAGATACGATTTCGGAAAAGTTGGGCGCTATAAGCTTAACCAAAAATTTGGGATGGATATTTCTAACACCAAAGAAAACAGAGTGTTAAGAAAAGAAGATCTTATCGAAATTATTAAAGAGGTTATTCGATTAAACATTAAACAGGAAGAGCCAGATGATGTAGACCATTTAGGAAACCGGCGTGTAAGAACGGTAGGGGAATTATTACAGAATAAATTACGGGTAGGGTTTTCTCGAATGGAGCGAATTGTAAAAGACAGAATGTCTACCCTTGATATTGCAACTATTACACCGAATCAATTGGTGAATGCCCGCCCTATTATTGGGGTTATTAAGGAATTTTTCATGTCTTCGCAGTTGTCTCAGTTTATGGATCAGACGAATCCATTAGCAGAGCTTGAGCACAAACGAAGGCTTTCTGCGATGGGACCTGGTGGGCTTTCGCGTGAACGAGCAGGCTTTGATGTTCGAGATGTACACCGTACTCACTATGGAAGAATTTGTCCGATTGCAACTCCTGAAGGCCCTAATATTGGATTAGTGGGGCATCTTGCGAGTTATGCACGAGTAAATGAGTATGGGTTTATTGAAACGCCGTATATTAAAGTAAAAAGTTTCGCCAAAAACGATGGTAAAGATGCGGTAGATGAAAAAGCTCGAACAGATTTAAAAGGAAAAAATGACAAAGTAATCGTAGAAGCACGAAAGATTATTACAAAAGAGCAAGCAGCAGCATTAAAAACAGAATACGAAGGCGAAGAAATCCCGCTGTTTCCAAGAGCAACAAGCGAGGTTATATATATAGATGCATTTACAGAGGAAAAGGGTGCTACCACTCCTGCAACCACACCGCTCGATGAAGATGGATTTTTTGTAAACGATAAAGCTGAAATGCGATTGAATTCTCAGCCGACGTTTGATTACGTTTGGAAGATTACGTATATGGATGTTGCGCCGAAGCAGGTTGTGAGTGTTGCAACTTCTATGATTCCGTTTTTAGAACACGATGATGCGGTTCGTGCACTTATGGGAACCAATATGCAACGTCAGTCTGTTGCGTGTGTAACACCACAGGCACCAATTGTTGGAACCGGGGTAGAAAAACGAGCAGCTGTAGATTCTGGCCATGTTATTGTTGCCGATGAAGCTGGTGAGATAGTTGCAGTTGATGGTGCTCATATTAAATTAAAAACGAAAGATACTGTTATAGAGTATCAGCTTGGAAAATTTGTTCGTTCGAATGCTTCCACTTGTATGAACCAGCGTCCAACAGTAGAGATTGGGCAGAAAGTAAAGAAAGGCGATCCGTTGTGTGATGGTGCTGCAATCGACGAAGGCGAACTTGCATTAGGCCAAAACGTTTTGGTTGCGTATATGCCATTTGAAGGCGGCAACTACGAAGACGCAATTTTAATTTCTGAACGATTAGTAGAGCAAGACAGATACACCTCTATTCATATTAAGGATTATCAAATAGAAGTACGCGACACAAAACTTGGCCCAGAAATGATTACCCGAGATATCCCTAATGTCGGAGAAGAAAAATTAAAAGATTTAGACGAAGAAGGTGTAATCCGGATTGGTGCCGAAGTTTCTTCTGGCGACATATTAGTTGGAAAAATTACTCCAAAAGGAGAAACCGAATTATCGGCCGAAGAAAAATTGCTCCGAGCCATTTTTGGAGAAAAAGCGAAAGACGTTCGCGATACCTCGTTGTACTTAGAGCATGGTGAGCACGGTAAGGTGGTAAATATTAAAACGTTCTCGCGAGACGAAGGCGATAAGCTTCAGTCTGGTGTGTTAAGAATCATTCAAATTTCTGTCGCATTAATGCGAAAAATTCAGGTTGGAGACAAAATGGCTGGTAGACATGGAAATAAAGGTGTTATTTCTCGAATTGTTCCAGTAGAAGACATGCCGTTTATGGAGGACGGAACACCAGCAGATATTATGTTGAACCCTCTTGGTGTTGCTTCTCGTATGAACCTTGGTCAAATTTTAGAAACCCACCTTGGGCTTGCGGCTCGAAAGTTGGGGTATAAGGTTGCTACTCCTCCATTAAATGGAGTTCCAGAAAAAACTATTCGAGAAGAACTAGCAAAAGCCGGATACCCAGAAGACGGAAAAGTACAGCTGTTCGATGGCCGTACTGGAATGCCATTTGATTACAAAACAACCGTTGGAATTGCGTACATGCTAAAACTGAATCACTTGGTAGAAGATAAAATTCACCAGCGATCGATTGGTCCATATTCGATGGTAACGCAGCAGCCACTTGGAGGAAAAGCTCAGTTTGGTGGCCAGAGATTTGGAGAAATGGAAGTATGGGCATTGGAAGCATATGGAGCTGCTCATACACTTCAGGAAATTTTAACGATTAAATCCGACGATGTTCCTGGGAGATCTAAAGCATACGAGGCGATTATTAAAGGCGATCGTATCGAAAAAAGAAACATTCCAGAGTCCTTTAATGTGTTGGTTCGTGAGTTGAAGGGATTAGCGCTTGAAGTAGAGCTGTTAAAGAACGACAAGCGTATTGAAATTCCCGAAACAAAAGAAGAGCAAGAAGATCACGGCCGTAAACCACAGCAGGAAATAACAGGGGAAGAACAAAGTTAATCTCTGTATTCTTATTCATTTCATAGCATAAGATAGATGTATGGCAACACCATCCACAACAAAAACAACAATCTTCTCCTCTTCTTACGATCAACCTGTTTTGAATTTCGATTCAATTCGACTTCGGTTGGCATCGCCAGAAGATATTTTGAAATGGTCAAAAGGAGAAGTACTTAAACCAGAAACAATTAACTACCGTACTCAAAAACCAGAAAGAGATGGCTTGTTTTCTGAGGTTATTTTTGGGCCAACCAAAGATTATGAATGTTATTGTGGTAAATATAAAAGAGTTCGCTATAAAGGATTAGTTTGTGATAAATGCGGGGTAGAAGTTACCCGTTCTATTGTTCGGCGTGAACGTATGGGTCATATTTCACTTGCCTCACCTGTTGCGCATATTTGGTTTGTGCGAGGTGTTCCATCGAAGATTGGAATGATTCTTAATTTATCGATGCAAGAAATAGAAAAAGTAGTGTATTTTGCTAGTTTTGTTGTAACCGCAGTAGACGATGGATTAAGAGAAGAAGAACTCGAAAAATTAAAAGCAGATTTTAAAGTAAAAAAGAAACAGCTACAAGCAGATGAGAAAGTAGCAATAAATAAATTCCATGCAGATTTAGAGAAAGCAAAAGCAGAGGGTTCCAAAAAAACTGGAATAAAAGAAAAAACAGCCATCGAAAAGAAATACATGGAAGGCACCGAATTGCTTGATGGCGCTTTTGATGTAGCTAAGAAAGAATTGGAATCTTTGAAGGTGCTTTCTATTCTTTCGGAACAAGAATATCAAGAATATGGTTTAAAGTATGGCCATATTTTTGAGGCCGGAATTGGAGCAGAGGCTATTAATTTGTTATTGAAAGCTACCGATCTTGAAAAAGAAATTAAAGAGTTAGAAGAAGAAGTTGGCGACGGTTCAACCGCAAAACAACGAAAGCTTATGCGAAGGCTTCGGTTGCTGTCGAGTTTTAGAAAAAACGGTATTAAACCCGACTGGATGGTTCTTTTTCATGTGCCTATTATCCCTCCAGATTTGCGACCAATGGTGCAGCTTGATGGCGGAAGATTCGCAACCTCTGATTTAAATGATTTATACAGACGAGTGATTAATAGAAACAACCGATTGAAGAGATTGCAAGAATTGAATGCTCCAGAGGTGATTACCCGAAACGAAAAGCGAATGCTTCAAGAGGCTGTTGATGCGCTTATAGATAACGGTGCTCGACACGGAAAAACCGTAACCGCATCTACCGGTCAACGACGAGTGTTAAAATCGATTGCAGATGTATTAAAAGGAAAGCAAGGTCGGTTTAGACAGAACTTACTTGGAAAACGTATCGATTATTCTGGACGTTCGGTTATTGTGGTTGGTCCTCAGCTAAAATTGAATCAATGTGGTCTGCCAAAAATTATGGCGCTGGAATTGTTTAAGCCGTTTGTTATGAGTCGGCTTATTATAGAAGGCGTTGTTCATAATGTGCGATCGGCAAACCGGTATATCGATAGCGGAGAAGCCGAGGTGTGGGATATTTTAGAAGATATTACAAAGAAATCGTACGTATTACTTAACCGTGCGCCAACACTTCATAGGTTGGGTATTCAAGCCTTTCAGCCAGTTTTGATTGAAGGTAAAGCTATCCAGGTTCATCCGTTGGTCTGTCCTGCCTTTAATGCTGACTTTGATGGCGACCAGATGGCGGTTCATGTTCCGCTTACCGAAGAAGCTCGTTGGGAAGCTGCTAATTTAATGCTTTCTTCGAAGAACTTGTTAAAACCAGCGACGGGAGATCCTATTACTACCCCTCAGCAAGATTTAGTGTGGGGAGGAAGATATATGACTGACATGCTGGAGAGCAAAGACAAGCAACCAAAGCATTACTTTGGATCTTGGGAAGAAGCTGTGACAGCATATCAAAAACAAAATATTCATCTTCAAGAAAAAATAACGGTTATTTTGAAAGATAAAAAAGTAGAAACAACAATTGGAAGAATTTTCTTCAACCAAATTTTGCCAGAGAAATTACCGTTCGTAAACGAAGCCCTCGATAAAAAATCGTTAAGAAAAATTGTGAGTGTCTGTTTAGAAGAATATGGATTAGAGACAACCGCAGATTTTCTTGATGAGCTTATGGGACTAACACTCCGATATGTTACGTTATCTGGCATGTCATGGGGGATGGGCGATTTACCTGCATTGCCAACCAAGAAAGGATTGCTAGAAGAAGCGAAAAAACAAGTTGAAACAATAGAACAGCAGTTTTCGACCGGGCTTTTAACCGCCGCAGAACGACATGATAGAATTGTAGAAATTTGGGCAAATGTAAAAGACGAGGTCATGAATCTTTCACGAGAAGCACTTGGAGGGCAGACTCGAAATCCTGTGTATTCAATGATAGAATCTGGTGCTCGTGGCTCCTGGGGGCAGACAACACAGATGATGGGCATGAAAGGGTTAGTTACATCGCCTTCTGGTGAAACAATAGAACTTCCAGTAACATCTTCCTTCCGAGAAGGCTTCCAAGTGTTGGAATACTTTATTTCTACTCACGGTGCCAGAAAAGGTTTAACCGACATTGCGTTACGTACTGCAAATGCTGGATATTTAACCCGAAGACTTGTAGATGTAGCACAAGATGTTGTTGTAACAGCAGAAGACTGTGGTAGTAAAATTGGAATTTCATTCGAGAAAGAAGAGTCAGAAGAAATAGGAAAAACGATTGGAGAACGAGTGATGGGAAGAACCGCACTAAAAGATATTGTTAATCCTAAAAACGAGAAAGTTATTGTTAAAAAAGGAACACTTATCTCGCGTGTAGATGCAAAAAATATCGACGCAACTGATGTTTCAGAGATCGCTATTCGATCGCTGTTAACATGTAAAACGAAAATTGGTGTATGTCAGCAGTGTTATGGGTATGACTTGGGGTACAATAGGCTGGTAGAACACGGAACTGCGGTTGGAATTATTGCAGCTCAGAGTATTGGAGAACCAGGAACACAGCTTACCATGAGAACCTTTCATACTGGTGGTGTTGCTGGAAAAGATATTACCCAAGGACTCCCCCGTGTTGAAGAAATTTTCGAATGCCGAGTTATCCGAAAAGGTGCGGTGCTTTCAGAGGTAACCGGAACCGTAAAACTCAAAGAAGAAGAAGGCCAAAAGATTATAGAGGTATCACCGCAAGATGGCGGAGAAGCAATCGAATATATTGCACCTCCAGGATTCTCATTGCTTGTAAAACAGGGCGATCTTATAAACATGGGAGATGCCCTTACAGAAGGTAGTCAAGATTTACATGAGTTGTTTAAGTTAAGCGGCCAAGAAACAACAGAAAAATATATTATCCGAGAAATTCAACAGATTTATTCTTCGCAGGGGCAGGACTTGAACGACAAACATATCGAAATTATTGTTCACCAGCTGTTTTCACGAGTGTATGTTACGAGCGAGGGTGATTCGTCATTCTTAACAGGCTCTGTTATAGAAAAGGCTACTATAGATGAAGAAAATTCAAAGATTAAAGAAAAAGGTGGTGAACAGGCAAAATATCAGCCACTTTTGATGGGAATGACAAAATCTGCGCTTTCGACATCTTCTTTCTTATCTGCTGCTTCTTTCCAAGAGACAGCTCGAGTATTGATAGATGCTGCAATTACTGGGCGCGTAGATAAGCTTGCAGGATTAAAAGAAAATGTTATTATCGGAAGACTTATTCCAGCAGGAACAGGATTTTCAGGGTCCCGGTTAGAAGCTGATGTTGCCGCACGAGACGACAAAAAAGAAGCATAAATCAGGTAAATTCCAAATAACAAAAAACAAGTGACAAATAAATAATACATTTTAAATACCAAAGAATAGCCATTCGATAGATGCATTTTTGGTATTTGTATTTTTGTTATTTATTTGGATCTTGGAGCGTGTTATTTGGAATTTATTTTTATTCTCCAATAATAAAAATAATGGTATAATATACTTAATATGGCAAAGAAAAAGAAGAAGCAAAAGGAAGAAAAAGAGGAGGAGGAAATATCTTGGCTTTCAGAAGAGGCACGAAGTTCTATTTGGGCTGTTCTTCTTTTAGTAATAGCATTTTTGTCGCTGCTTGGGTTGGTTGATTTAGCTGGCTCGGTTGGAAATATCTTAAAAGAAGGGCTTATTACATCCCTAGGATGGGGGGCTTGGCTGTTTCCGGTACTACTTTTGTTGGTAGTTTATTTAGTTATTATTGCAAAGCAAATGCATCGCAGGTTGTATCATATTTGGGGGTTAGGGTGTGTGCTTGTAGGAATTGTTGGGCTGTTCCATTTGTTTATTCCTCTTGAAGAAGCTTGGCCTGCTATTTCTTTAGGGGTCGGCGGTGGATATTTAGGGTTTGCGATTACTTTCCCGCTAAGGCAATTTACGGGAACAGTCGCAAGCACCATTATTTTAGCTGCTATTGTGTTGGTTGGCTTTATTTTGTTGTTTAATACTCCGTTATCGCTGCTGCTTCGGCCATGGAAGATTTGGTCGTTTATAACAGGTTGGTGGCGTGAGCAGTTTAAAAAAGAAGAATCAGTAGAATCTGACTCAGAAGAAGAGTTCGATGAAGACGAAAAAGAAGCCCCAGCTCCTGCTAGGAGAGTACGACAGATTGCAGAGGCGGTTGTTTCGAATACAGAAAAAGAAGCAGCTCCAAAGGTAAAGCTCCCCAAAATAGATATCCCGATAGATTTATTAGACAAATCTGCAATCCAGCCACAATCTGGAAATATTAAACAAAATTCAGAGCAGATTAAAAAAACACTCGAAACCTTTGGAATCGACGTAGAGATGGGAGATGTTAATATCGGCCCAACGGTCACTCAATACACCTTAAAGCCCGCAGAGGGCGTTAAATTGACTCAAATTACTGCATTATCGAACGATCTAGCCTTGGCATTAAAAGCTCTTTCTATTCGTATAGAAGCACCTATTCCAGGGAAAGCGCTCGTAGGAATAGAAATGCCAAATAAAACAACGGCAGTTGTTCCTTTAAGGAATATTTTAGAAAGCACCACCTTTAGGAAACGTCGTTCGCCATTAACATTGGCATTCGGGCAAGATGTAGCGGGGAATTCTTTTACTGCGAATTTTGCAAAAATGCCGCATTTGTTGATTGCTGGTGCAACTGGTTCAGGAAAATCGGTATGTATTAATACGTGTTTGGTAAGCATGCTGTATCAGAATTCTCCAAGCGATTTACGATTTATTTTGGTTGATCCGAAGCGTGTAGAACTTTCGATGTATAATGGTATCCCTCATTTGTTAACACCCGTTATTACCGATGTTCAAAAAACGATTAATGCTCTTAAATGGTCGGTTTCGGAAATGGAACTAAGATACGAAAAACTCGCAGAGGCTGGTAAGCGGAATATTGAAAGCTATAACCAATCTGCATCTGCCGAAGATAGACTCCCGTATATTGTGTTTGTTATAGATGAGTTGGCAGATATTATGTCGGTTGCTGCCCGCGAAGTAGAGGCAATGATTATTCGGCTTGCACAAATGGCGCGCGCGGTTGGGATTCATCTTATGCTGGCAACCCAGCGGCCATCGGTAAATGTTATTACTGGTTTAATTAAAGCCAATATTACAACACGTGTGGCATTTTCTGTTGCCTCTGCAGTAGATTCTAGAACTATTATCGATTCTTCTGGTGCCGAAAAATTACTTGGTCGTGGAGATATGCTGTATATTTCTTCTGAACTTTCCAAGCCTCGGCGTGCGCAAGGAGCTTTTCTTTCAGAAGAAGAGGTAAAGCGTGTAGTTGATTTCCTAAAACAAAAAGCAGAGCCAGATTACCTTGATGCTGTTACAGAAAAACAAGGAACCGTAAGTGCTGGCGGTGTTGTTTCTGGGAATGGCGATCACGACGATGATTTATATGAGGAAGCTCACGATCTTATTGTGGAGAGCGGAAAAGCATCGGCTTCATTTTTACAACGAAGGCTTCGTGTTGGATACGCTAGAGCAGCTCGGTTATTAGATATGTTAGAAGAGAATGGCGTTGTTGGGCCTTCTGAGGGTTCTAAACCAAGGGAGGTTTTAGTTGAAAAAAATGCAACCGAGGGGTATGATGTTCAAGATCAGGATAAGAATTTTAATGCTTCTGAATACGAAGAACCAGAAGAAAAGGAGGACAACCAGCAGTATTAGTGGTATTGGCGTACGCCATCGTTAAGAAGAAAGAATGATATGGCTGCTTTTGTTCAGAAAAAAATAGTTACCCAGAAAACAATAGGCGAGAGTTTGAAGAATGTGAGAGAGGGGATGGGGTATGCATTAGATGAAATGGCAGAGCGTACCAATATACGTTCTTTTTATTTACGGGCACTTGAATCTGCCGAATACGATAAAATTCCTGGCGAGGTATATATAAAAAGTTTTTTAAGGGTGTATAGCAAAGAGCTTGGGCTCTCGACAGTAGATATTATCGAAAGATATGAAAACGAAAGAGTTGTGTGGGAAGGCACCATGAAATCTCGAATGAAAAAATTACCAGACATGCCTTGGTGGAAGAAATGGTTGTTTTTTATAACCCATCCTCGTACTATTCGAATTTCGATTTCTGTTGTTATTGTTGCCGCAGTTTTGGGGTATGTGGTTTATCAACTCTATGCGATTATAACGCCGCCAGCGCTTTCGGTAACATCCCCAGTAAATGAATTAATAACCCAGGAGCGTTTTGTTACAGTTCAGGGTACAACCGAGCCAAATGCTTTTGTATTAATTAATTCCGAATCCATTCATGTGGCAGAAGATGGTGTATTTGAAAAATTGATAAATCTACAGGAGGGGTTGAATCTTATTCGGATTGAGGCAGCAAAAAAGTTTAGTCGTGTGCATGTGGAGTTGCGGCATGTACTGGTAGAAGAAATAGAAAAACCGTTAATTGATCGTGTGGATGACCAGTAGGTTGAAAGAGCTGGTAAATTTTGATACTCTTAAATGTCTTTATTACATATATATATCTATGGCAAAAGAGAAGGAACCAAAAAAAGAAAAGCAAGAATCAAGTGAACAGAAGAAAGAGGCAGGGAAAGAACCTGAAAGAGCAAAAGCAGCTGCGGCTGCTATTTCTCAGATTAAAGAGCGGTTTGGAGATGGCTCTATAATGAAATTTGGGGAAGCAAAAGCCATGAATGTAACCGTAATTCCTACTGGTTGTATTTCTTTAGATTTAGCGCTTGGGGTAGGAGGTGTTCCGACAGGAAGAATTGTAGAGATTTTTGGACCAGAGGCATCTGGTAAAACAACCTTAGCTCAGCATATTGTTGCAGAATCACAGAAGATGGGTGGAATTTGTGCGTTTGTAGACGCCGAACATGCATTAGACCCAGATTATGCCCGCAAGATAGGAGTGAATGTAGACGAGTTATTAATTTCGCAACCAGACACCGGAGAGCAGGCCTTAGAGATTGTAGAGAATTTGGTGCGTTCGAATGGGATAGATGTTGTGGTAGTAGACTCAGTCGCAGCATTAGTTCCTAAAGCAGAGATAGAAGGCGAGATGGGAGATTCCCATATGGGACTTCAGGCAAGGTTAATGAGTCAGGCGTTGCGGAAACTTGCAGGGATTGTTTCTAAATCCCGAACGAATGTTATTTTTATTAACCAGATTCGACATAAAATTGGCGTGTTTTTTGGGAATCCAGAAACAACCTCTGGTGGTAATGCTTTAAAATTTTATTCCTCAGTTAGAATAGAGGTGCGAAGATCTGCACAGATTAAACAGGGTGATAAGATTATTGGTAACCGTGTGAAAGCAAAAATAGTGAAGAATAAAGTAGCCGCTCCATTTAGAACGACCGAGTTTGATATTATGTATAACGAAGGTATTTCAAGATCTGGAGATTTGCTTGATACTGGAGTTGAATTAGGTGCATTAACTAAATCTGGTAATACCTATAGCTATGGTGAAGAAAAATTGGGTGTAGGCCGAGAAAATGCTAAAAGATTTTTAAAAGAGAATGGGAAAATAATGGAGAAGATTTCAAAAGATATTTGGAAGAAAGTAAAAGAAGAAGAACAAGCAGCTTGATTTTTCCCCCTCTGAGGCTGGGGGCGGAAGTGGAGGAGGGTGTATATTCCCTCTCTTTGCAGAAGCATGTCCTGAGAGATTAGCGAAGGAAGAGGGCTAGGGAGAGTTTTGTATGTGTTAATGTGGGTAAATAAAAAAGACGCGGCAAATGCCGTGTTTTTTTGTGGAAGTGAAAAAGCGCAGTAAGTCTAACCGCTAGGTTATACTACTACGCTTTTCTTTCTGTTGGGGTGTCGGCGGGTTTTTCCGCTTCTACCTAGACTTCGGATCCGGTCTCTTCGTCGTCACTGATGTCGACGATTTGGATGTGTAGAGCTTCGAGTATCCCGCGAGACACCCGTGAGCCCTTAATGGGGGACGAGTCGAAGGCGTTGAGCCCCGCAGCGCTTCGAAGGTCTATCATCGCGAGGCTCGCCGGGATGTTTTCCCTCACGCCTTTGCCCCAGATGACAAGCCCGAATTGCTTGCTGGTCTCGGCATGGAGGGCCGAGATCACGAAGCACAAGTTGCCGGCGTCATTTGTCCTGGGGAAAATGGCGCCAAGGATGAATTCCTCATCGGCGTCGGCCTCATCGGCGTCGGCCTCATCGGCGTCGGCCTCATCGGCGTCGGCCTCATCGGCGTCGACCTCATCAGCGTCGGCCTCATCAGCGTCGACCTCATCGGCGTCGACCTCATCGACATGCTCTACGACCACCACCGGAGGTAGCAGGTCGTTGAGCCGTTGGAAGAGGTCTCCATCCAGCAGCTTCATGCCAGCGAGGGCTTCGATGTTACCGACACTGGAGTCCTTCATGAGTTGCTCGGCGACGGATCGCAGCACCGTGCTGTTGACGACTACGTCGCTGCCTTCTCGTCGGACTCGGATTCCCCATGGTTGTAGGCCCTTATCGGTCAGCCACTCGATGCGTGGCTGGGTGAGCTTCACGATTACCACGGGGGTGGGGGGCGTAGCAACCTCATCGGTCGCGTCGGCAGCCTCGTTGACGATCAGATCCATGTCGCAAGTCGGACAGTTGCCGGCTTCGTTTGTCTGAACGTCGGAGTGCATGGGGCAGGTGTAGGTCACGACGGTATCGGCAATTTCGTCGGTCAAGGCAGCAGCTTCGCTGGCTGTCAAAACCGTAATATTGTCATCGGCCTCGACGAAAGTCGCGTCAGCGTCGGCAACCACATCGGCGCCGGCAGCGAGCGTGGCGGCTGCGGCAACAACCTCGGTTTCGATGGCGGCGTCGAGCTCGTTGACACTCGCATCTGCTCTGGCGGTGGTTGGGGCCTGTACGGTGAGAATCATGGGCGGTCGTGCGCATCCGACTATGAGTGCGGCTGCGGCGGCGAAGGTCGCTGTGCGTTTCAAGATTCCGTACAACATGCGGTATCTCCCTTTCACAGGAGTTTGGAGAGTAGAGGACTATCCTCTCTCTTTGTACGATTTTCGCGTAGCACATTCTGTGCAGGATAAAGCTATAATAGCTTCATTCTGCACAGCACGTGCTTTTCTCAAAGTTCACATTAACATCATATATTACTATGTTTTTATAAAAAAGTCAATAGCTGGTGAATATTCATAAATAAAGTTAATCGATCACAAAAAGGGCTAAAAAAAGGTTTAGATGAGAGTTTTGGCTAAGAATAGATTATTTATAAAAAGAGAAGAGCTAAATAGCAACATTATTTTAATGGTAGTGTTTTTGAGGAAATAAAGAAGCGCAGTAGAGGTGTAACCATTAGGTTATACATACTGCGCTCAAATAGCGTTCGCGGGGTTTTACCCGCCTATATCGTAGCCCATAGCCTATTCGCCGTTGACGGCGGCCACGGTCGTCGGGATCTCGTACGCGCCCTGCCACACTCGGTAGAACCGGTAGGTGTCGGGCGCCGAGTAATCGACGTCCGAGGTCTCGCGGGCGTTGTAGTCCGCCGCCCAAACCTCGATCGACTGGCGACCCTGCGAAATGCGGCCGGTGCCGTGGAGTTGTGACTTCGTAACGTATACGAGTACGTCTCCAAGCCTCACCGCCCCTGTCGGGTCGTGCTTCCACGTGTAGCCAGAGTCTTCCTGGTACCCGCTGTACTCGTCCGTGCGTCTGGTGAGTACTGGTAGGTTCGTTAGAACCGAGGAGTCTTGGATGAGCCAGGTGTACTCATGGACACGGTAGTTGTCCGGGGTTCGCATGTGCAGCTGGGACATCGCCGTGCTCATCGATTCCTTGAGGTCCGCGGAGTCATTGGCGATCCCGTACGTGTGGTGATGGTCAAACAACGCATCTTGCTCGAGAGCCGCGCTGTGTTCGTCCCAGGTGAGGATTTCGACGACGGCCTGTATCGTCATCGACGGGAAATGGTAGGGCTTCTCTCTGGAGGGGGAGACGCCGAACGTTATGCTGGGCATATCGTTCGACCAACGCGTTTCGTAGTTGTTGACCGCGAGGAACGACTTACCCTCGCATATCTGCGTAAGCTGGAGAGCCTGGTCTTCGGTGAGGGTCGCCAGGTTCTCGTCGGCATTCGCGAAGGTGATTCCTCCGAAGAGCATCATCGCGATGGCGAGTAGGGTAAGCAGCGTCTTCGTCATGATCGATCTCCTGTAATGGGCCTTTAGCCCGTGCGTCTGTGCCGTAATTGGCTCAAACTGCAGAGAATAGAGCTTACTATAAGCTGTATTCTGCACAGTTTGGGCTTTTTTCAATGTCCATGTTTACGACGGCATTATATCATGTTTGAAATAAAAAGTCAATAGCTGTATCTTTTGGTTTAAATAGGGGTTAATAACTATAAATAAACAAAAAAAGCATTATTTTTTGGCTAAAATATGGTATTTTTACTATTTTATATATTGACTTTATGTTTATTTTGTAGTATAATTTCATCATCAGATCAACGCCGTCCTTTTACTTCATTCTTCATCTACAGTCCTACGAGCCACGATTTCGGCACCGACACCACAACTAAAGATCGGATCGACAATGAATATGGTACTAGTTTCCGGGCACCTGCACCATCGCGTCCATACAACAGTTCAGGCTCTAGAGCTCATGATCAACCAAGACGGGATCTGGGCAAAACCGGGTGGTGGCGTGAATCCCAAGTTGGTCATGGCCATAAGCGGCGCCCTTGACGGACAGACAGCAGCTCATTACGAGGAGACCGACACGGACGAGATCTACTGGGGAATGAACGGAGATCATCCCAAGAGGAAGGAGTTGATAGGGGCTGGTTCTGCTGAGTTGCTGATAGAAAGCGACCTGCATCCACCGAGGGCTGGTACGTTTGGCCTCATCGAGCGTCACGGCGTGTTAACTCTCGTTACCCAGCAAGGGCTGCCTCCCAGCAGAGACCCAGACACTTCGCGCGGAGTGATGCTCATCATCTCGACTCTCGGCGAAATCGACAAGGACGCTTCGGTGCAGCCGTTGCTTGATCTGGAGATCGCCCCGGCCCGAGTGATTGTCGCAGTGCTTGATGCAGACGGCCAACTGGTCCTCTCGTATTCCACTGGCGAAACATCAGTGTTCACGTTTGACACGCACGGTGCGATACGCGAATCGCGTCGAAACCAGTTCGAACGCGAAGTCGAGGCTGGTACTGCCAAGTGGATCTTCTAGCGACGACGAGAATGCTCGCAACAAACCAACAACAGAAAAGGAAGCGCAGAGGTATAACCTAACGGTTAGACTTACTGCGCTTTTCACTTCAACAAAAAAAGACTTCAATAATGAAGGCTTATTTTTTTACGCTTTAATTCAGTATTAAGAAACTCGTTCTACGTATTCGCCTTTTTCGGTATTTATTCTAATAATATCTCCTGTTTTAACAAATATTGGTACTGGAACCGAAAGGCCGGTCTCTAATTCTGCTGGTTTTGTAATACTGCCTT
>ENA-OREN01000864-OREN01000864.1-marine-metagenome-genome-assembly--contig:-NODE-864-length-39362-cov-4.170447_pt1 | contig 39362 bp, 48 predicted proteins | sample MGYA00248624_ERZ508555 | MGnify/ENA primary metagenome ERZ508555 (study PRJEB26222, sample SAMN06267773) | marine metagenome | isolation source: Saanich Inlet, British Columbia, Canada | place... | reverse complement strand
TTTTTTTTTTCTTTTTTTTTTTTTTTCCTTTTGGTGCAAAGAGAACTTTGTTTTCTTGCACAAGAAAGCTTGCCAGAAACCATTTGGTTTCAGAGCATTTTTAATTATAATCTTCTAATTTCAAAAAAGTTCTAATCCATTTAGTTCATTTTCATAGCAAACATTCTTTACTCCAACTCCATCATCGAGTTGCGCTTTAATCATATTAACTTCCTTGCATAGTTGCACAGCGTCATATGCCTCATATGGGCCTTTAAAGATCACTTGTGGGCTTCCCTTGCAAAGTACACGTTTAGTCTTGCAGCAATATTTACAAGAAAAGCGATAGGAAAATAGGCTAGCTGTCTGCCCAGTAGACCAGTGATCACACGCTGCGCAAAAAAATAGATATGTTGCTACTGTCATAATTACTATATTACAAACTCTGTATAAGAACTCCACCCAAGCCTGACCAGTGACCAGTGGCTTAATTTCAGTATCTTTGACAAAATATTTATAAAGAGGATAATCGAAGACAAAACATCTACAGCCCCATGGTGTAGTGGACTATCATAGTGCCCTTTGGAGGCGCTGACCGCGGTTCGAATCCGCGTGGGGCTACTACCCTTTTGGGAACCTGGCAAGGGCTACTTGGTCCTTGTCACTATTTTTCTTATTCAGCGTTGGTCATTTTCCATATGAAAAGAGAACTTTGTTTCATATATTTTAACTATGAAATAACTTGAAAGTTTATATGGAAAAAAATTTGATTGATGGTATCACATTAATTGGGATTGCTGTAGCACTTGTAGGTATTCTTCAAAATTCTAGTGGTTGGCAGATGTGGCTATTAATCATATCTGCTCTGATACTATGTGGTCTCGGGATTACTGAGGTCTTTTTTAACAAAGAGAAGTAATGATTTATAAAATTTGTAAGTAAAGTAAATGTATGTCAAGTTGGATCAAATCACCAGAGATTGATATTGTGGGTACCATAAAGTGGGTTCCTTTCCATATGTTAGTGTTCTTTGTAATTGGGTTTATTCTATCAAAGTTTCAAACCACTAGTATTTGGATATGGCCAATACTAGGGTTCTCTATGATTTTAAGTTCACGAGTTCTCCGTGCCTTTACACAGCATAAAAGAAAATTTAGATTTGACAAATGGCTATTATTTTGGACAGTATCGCACATGTTAGCAATAGCAATATCTGTTCAGATATTGAACCATTTTGATGTATCTAAATATATCTATATCTTGTTGGTTTCTTCTATAGTTCTATCTTTATTTTCCCAAACAATCCAAACAATGTTCAGAAAGAAAGATTTGCTCATGTTAGTTATGCTCATACTAACTATTTTCCTTCTGCTTACATCATCAACACTAAACAATGATGTGGACCAATACTTTGTTCAAAGTGTTTCCTTTGTATCAAGTAATTATTCGAATGTTGATTTATCAGATGAACCGATTGAGATAGAAGAAGAGATTATTGAAGTTGAAAATACACCTTCAATTATTGAAAGTACACAGGCTGCAATTGAAGACTTCCTTGAACCTGAGTGGGAATCAGATTTTACTCAAGAGATTGAACTGGCAATATTAAAATACTCCAATGAAGAAAGACAAGCCAATGGGCTTTCTGTGTTGGAGTGGGATCAAGAACTTCGTGACATTGCGTTTGACCACAGTTTAGATATGGCTCAGAATGATTTCTTTGATCATATGAATCTCAACGGTCAAGACCCCACTGACAGAGCAATTGCAGGTGGGTACAGTGTTCATAAGGAGTTAAGTGGTGGTTGGTATTCAGAAGGTATTGCCGAGAATATTGGTTCAATGCCGACTGGAAGTGTTGTGGGGTATGGCTATATCTCTCGTGATGCTGATGAAATTGGAAAAGCTCATGTTGATAGTTGGATGGATAGTTCAGGACACAGAGCAAATATCTTGAGTGGAGATTATGATAAGTTAGGTGTAGGTGTTGCATATGATGGTTTGTATTATGTAGCAACCCAAAACTTTTGGTGAAGATCTTGGTTTCATAAGAGAATGTTAATAAATACTACAAGGAATATAACACTATGCCAAATTCTAAGAAAAAACAATCTCTTGCTGAAGCTAATCCTTCTTTAGCTAAACAATGGCACTCTACTAAAAATGATGATTTGACACCTAAAGATGTTACTCCAGGTAGTAGTAAGAAAGTTTGGTGGCAGTGTTCTAAAGGGAAAGATCATGAATGGCAAGCAACAATAAAGAGCAGGTCAAATGGAAATGGGTGCAGTGTTTGCAGGGGTCGGACTGTTGTTAAGTCAAATTGTTTAGCTACTACTGATCCTAAATTAGCTAAACAATGGCACCCAACAAAGAATGGGGATCTAACTCCAAAAGATATAATCGCTGGGACTGAAAAAAAAGTTTGGTGGAAATGTCCTAAAGGAAAAGACCATGAATGGATCGCATCAGTTGTTAATCGTAAGAAAGGAAGAGGTTGCGCTGTTTGTAAAGGAAATGTAGTAGTTGAATCAAATTGTTTATCTACAACACACCCTGATATAGCTAAACAATGGCACCCAACAAAGAATGGGGGTTTGACTCCAAAAAATGTTACAGCTGGAAGTAATAAGAAAGTTTGGTGGAAATGTCCTAAAGGAAAAGACCATGAATGGAAAACATCCGTTGCCGCAAAGAAGGGATGTTCAATATGCATGGGTCGTACTGTTGTAAAATCAAGTTGTCTAGCTAAGACTCATCCTAAAATTTCCAAGGAGTGGCACCCAACTAAGAATGGAACATTGACCCCTAGTGATGTTCATGCAGGGAGTAACAAAAAAGTTTGGTGGAAATGCACAAAAGGCAAAAATCATGAATGGGAATGCAAGGTTAGTAATAGAACAAGTAGGGAATATGGATGTGCAATTTGCTCAAATCACAAAGTAACTGATTCAAACAGTCTTGCCCAAACTCATCCTGAATTAGCCAAAGAGTGGCACCCAACTAAGAATGGATCACAAAAACCTACTAATTTTAAATCAGGAAGTAATAAGAAAGTTTGGTGGAAATGTCCTAAAGGAAAAGACCATGAATGGCAAGCAATAATTCAAAGCAGAGCTAAGGGTGGGGGGTGCGGTATCTGCAGTGGGTATGTCGTGGCTGAATCTACAAGTCTTGCCAAGAAAAATTCTACTGTCGCAAAAGATTGGCACCCAACCAAAAATGGTGACCTGACTCCTTCTGATGTTTATTATCAAAGTAGTAAGAAAGTTTGGTGGAAATGTCCTAAAGGAAAAGACCATGAGTGGTTTTCTCCAATAGTTAACCGTACAAAAAGGGGAACTGGGTGCAATGTCTGTGTTGGCCACAAAGTAGTTTCCTCCAACAGTTTATTCAATCTGAAACCTGAATTAGCCAAAGAATGGCATCCAACTAAGAATGGTAAATTAACAGCAAAAGAGGTTACTGTTAATGCACCAAGAAAAGTGTGGTGGCAATGTTCAAAAGATAAACAACACTCGTGGGAAACTTCAATCAGTAAAAGAAGTGGGCGAGGAGATACTTGCCCATATTGCAGTCAAAGATGGTCAATTGAGAACATTAGGTATTTTGTTAAATCAATTAAAGATAATATTGATTCACTAACGCCAGCAGAGTTGTACATATTATTTCAACAAAATGGTCTGTTATCCACTTATAGCAAATCTAAACCATTCATTGAAGCATTAAAGACAGGTAAATTTCCAAAAGAAGAATTAGAAAAATTCAGCAATGGTGAACCTTCTTTAGTTGATGATATAATTAATGATACTTCAATAAAATTAAATGATCATATTAACCTAGACACGAACGTAGGGAAACATGAAGTTACTGATGATGAACTAAATGAAGACATTAAAGAAAAGGAACTGCCTTCAGTTCAAACAAAAGATATTCTTGAAGCACTAAATAATTCCATTTTCTCAACTGCAGATCAAGAAGCTATTGAATACTTCATAACCTCTGGCTGTTCGAAAGTTTGGAAGCATGCATTTCGTGATGAGAAAGAAGCCTTGAAGCAAGCTAAAGCCTTCAAGGAAGGAAAGTTCCCTTTGATGGTGAAAAAGAGATTCATGGAAGAGTACGAAGGTGCAAAGAACCTAAAGATGCCAAAGGGTTATAATTTCCGAATTGCTGGAAAGAAAATAACTCCAAACCTTATGCAAAAGCTTGTTGCGTATAGAGTTTTAAAACACAAAAGACAAGGTAATTGGTCTGGAACTGGTGCTGGAAAAACACTTTCAGCAATAATCGCAAGTCGAGTGATCAATTCTAAACTTACCATTGTCACTTGTCCAAACTCAGTTGTGGAAGGCTGGGAAAAAAATATCCCACTGGCTTTTCCAGATAGTAAAGTTTTTAGCAAAACATTGAAACCTGAACTTGATCTCTCTAAACATAACTACTTGATACTGAACTATGAAAAATTTCAACAACCAAATTCTGAAAAACTAGTTAGGGAATTGTTTGAAAAGTACAAAATTGATTTTATTGTGATAGATGAAATCCACTACTCCAAGCAACGGGTAGTGGAAAAAATGTCTAAAAGAAGGAAATTAATCTCTGCATTGATTTCTAATTCTGGTGAGAAGAACATTAATCTTCATGTCTTGGGGTTATCAGCAACACCTGTAATAAATAACTTGCAAGAGGGCATTTCTCTGTTAGAACTGATACATGGTGTCAAGTTTGATGACTTGAATAACAAGGCGACTGTAGCTAATTGTATCTCCCTGTATCAAAAATTATCTTCAGTGGGGATAAGGTGGTTACCAGATTATAAGCAGGAATTGAATGAAATAATAATCCCTGTAAACTGTGATGAGTATGTTGGTGAAATTAGGAAGCTAGGTCCCAAAAGTACCATGTTGGACCTCGAGAAAGTTCTCACAAAAGCAAGAATCAATGTCATTAAAGAGAACATCAGGCCAAAGACTATTGTTTACACTCAATATGTTCAAGATATAGCTAAATATCTAAAAGATGAAATAGAAAAAGATACTGAATGGAAAGTTGGTTTTTACACTGGTCAAGACAAAACAGGAAAAGAAGGTTTCTTGAATGGGGATGTTGATGTACTAATTGCCTCTAGTTCTATTGCAACTGGTGTTGATGGATTGCAGCATGTCTCTAATAGACTAATCATTAATGTGCTGCCTTGGACCAATGCAGAATTTATTCAGCTAAAGGGGCGTATTTACAGACAAGGGCAGAAGAAATCTCATGTTGATATAATCATTCCACTATCTTCAGCTACTGTTAGCGGAGAGACATGGTCTTGGTGTGAATCAAAGTGGAAAAGAATTCAATTTAAGAAATCAATTGCAGATGCTAGTGTTGATGGGATAATCCCTGAAGGTCACCTTAGGTCGCCAAGTCAAGCATACAAGGACGCAATGGATTGGTTAAAAAGATTAGAAGAAGGTAAAGTCCATAAAATAGAACGGAAAAAAATTCATATTCCATTATCAGACTCAGTAATCACACAGCAGATGAGAAAGTGGGGGGAGTTTTCTGATATGAACAGACTTTTTAACACTTCATTGAGTGCTACAACTCACAAGCGGTTGAATAAGGACCCTGCTGAATGGAAACAATATCATGCACTTTATCGTAAGGCCAGAGAAGACTGGACTACTATTCCATTTAAAGAAATGATAGGATGGTGTAAAGTAAGACCAAACTTTGTTGTTGGAGATTTTGGTTGCGGTGAAGCAAAGATTGCAGAGTCATTAGATAACACTGTTCATTCTTTTGATCATGTTGCTATCAACGATCAAGTTATTGCTGGTGATATGTCAAACGTTCCTCTTGATGGTGAAAGTTTAGATGTTGCTATTTTTTCATTATCTTTGATGGGGAAGAATTTTACTGACTATCTTAAGGAAGCACATAGATGTCTAAAATTGGATGGGCATTTGCATATTATTGAAGCAACTTCACGTTTCTCAAATATTGAAGAGTTTACTAAAGGATTAGAAAAATTAGGTTTTGATATTGTAAAAGTAAATGAAAAATATAAATTCACTTTTATTAGAGCTATTAAGACTGAGAGAAAGTTAAACGATGTGAAGTTGAAGTTCTGATTTAACTACAACTACTTCTGTGCTTCCATCTTTGCACGAATAGCTTCTAGGACGAATTGAGCCCTACTTGTATATCCTAACTTGCTTTTCTTAATCAATTTATCAATCTGATGTGCAAGTTCTTCTGGGATTGCTACATTTGTATATTTAGCCCTCATACAGTACAGGTACGCAAAACTTTATAAACTTGTTTTCGTGTACAGGTACACGACTAAACTATACTAAAAATGACAAAGAAAAAATCTAAGGTAGGTAACTTTTTTGGATGGGTCTTTGGTTTACTATTCCTGATTAGCAGTATATCTCTTATTTCTAGTGCATATTATTTTGGTGCAATGACATATATTCTAGTTGGATTAGTTTGCATACCTCCTACATGGAATTGGTTTTTGAAGAAGATAAAAAAAGATATTTCTGGATGGGGGCGTGTAGGTATTATTGTTGGTTTGGTGGTAGTTGGAATGTTTATCTCCCAGAGTTATGGGGGATCAGTTCAAACGGAAACAGATGAAATTGGCACGCCAGTTCTGGCAGAAGATACTGGTGACATTGAAGTTGATTCGTTAGTTGAACCAATAGATGAATTTCTAGAAAAGATGGATTTAGTAGGAGAGATGATCCAAAATCAAGAAAGTGATTGTGCTGAAGCAATTTCAACATGTGAATCTATTGATGTAACTTGTGCATCAAACGATGTTACAGATACTTGTGAACAGGTTGTGAAATTATGTGAATCAAATGATGGTGTCCAGGCGACATTATCAGAAACAGAAACAGAAGGATTGTCAGATGCAGAAATTGAAAATGGGATTTTAGCAATGGATTATGCATTAGATAGTATGGATGATCGAGAAATTTACTTGCCTGCATACTTGTCTACTGTGTCAGATTATCTCTCTGAATGCCCTGAACCATACAAAGTAGGTGATACAATAATTGCAGGGAATTTTGCATGGACTATCAATGGAATGAGAACAGCTGGCTCAATCGGTGATTCACCATATTTAATGATTGATGCTGATGGTGAGTTTTTAATATTGGAAGTGGAGATAGAAAACATTGGGAACTCTGCTGAGTATCTCTCTTCTTCTTACATAAAGCTAGTTGACGATCAAGGAAGAGAGTTTGTATCTGATTTAACTGCTCAATTCTACCTAGGGAGTTCAATTACTTTTGACACAATCAACCCAGGTATTGTGAAAGATGGAGAAATAGCATTTGATGTGCCAACTGATTTGACTGTAGTTGATGTGCAAATTTCTGATAGTCTCATTGGCAGTTCGTATTACAATATAAACCTCTTTAGTGAACACATTAATTGAAATTTAAACTCAGCAATAAAATCTCATGGGTAGTGCCTAACGTTTAGAGAAAGTGAATTTATTCAGCCCCCGGGGGTATTCAACCAAATTTTCCCATCCTATGTTCTTCAATCTCGGACTCAATGGGCCACTCAACAACACTTCACACTTTCGTATCTGGATCTTTCCTCGTTCACAACGCATGATTTCAAGTTTCAAGTCATTAACTCTCAAGTTATCAAGAATGCTTCTTGGAACAGCACGTAGAGCTAATTGTAGTGGTGCTGTAGGAAGAAGTAAATCAAACACTCGTTCATCCTCAACTGCAGGAAAGTATGCTTTAAACAGAATATAACTCCCTGGCGCACGAGGAAACTGTTGGTATGATGTTCTAGCAGAGAATGGCTGAATCAAAACCAAAGCAATCCTTACTCTCATAGGGAAGTCACTAAGCTTGAACTGCACTTTCATGTTGTAAGCTTTTCCTCAATTCTGCTGCCGTAGCTTCCCGTAAATCTAAGATGCGTAAGCTTGTTCTATTCACCTTACGAATATGAAGGAATACTCTCTTGGATGATTGTACTTGTTCTCGAGTTGCTTCAGGTAGTGCAGCAAAGCTAGTCTTAAATGTTTTATTTGGGAAACTAAACCTTACTGTGCGGTCTGTGTCCAATTGCAATTCGTTACTTTCTATAACTAATGCTTCAAATTGAACTACTTCATACTGCCATCGTGAATCTGGTTCTTCAAGATTCATTGAATCTGCATTTACTAGTAAAGATAGTTCTGTTCCATTTTCCAACGTTTTCCAAAATACTACTTGTGATCCTTGAATTAATTCTTTAAAATATTTATCTGTCATTGTTTATGTCCTCCATGCATACATACCATTAGGTTACTATGGTTCTTGTTAATTTGTTTTATTATCTCAAATCAATCTCTTCTATGTTCATTGGTCCTTCATCATCCTTTTCTTTAGGAGCAAAAGGTGTAGTGTAACTTGGAACGGAAGAAGTATCATCAATTGAATCAGGAATGGAATTATTAGTAGTAGTGGAAGATGAACCATTACGTTTAGGTGAACGTCTACAAGGATCTAAAACATTAGATGAATAGTTACCTGAACTGGTATCAGTAGGGAAAGTCACTACATCAGTATCTACTGGGTAATTACTTTGTGTATAATCTTCGTTCTGAGAGGAGTATTTTGCTTTCAAAAAATCTCTTGGGTGTGGTATGGGTGTTTTATTTCCTTTTTTTGTTAGCAGAGTTCTTAATTTTGTAATGTCTCGTTTTTCGAATAGACTATGTACTCTTTCAACTTCGGTACCATCAAGTATCTTAAAAGTGAAAAAATTGGTTTCATGTCCTTTACTTGATAGACGATAAAGGACCAGTGTAGGTTCTTTCAATTTAATTGAATCAAGCGCCAAGATTATTTTTTTATGCGCTGATTTTTGAAGATCTAATGTTTTGTGATCGATGGTAATTTGCAAGTTTCTTTTTGTGTTGAAAAAATAGATCAATTTTCCAGCAACATTATAGTGTTCTGTCTGAATTTCATGCCTATATACTAGATTGAAGTTATCGTCATAAAGAACAAAAAGGCCAACGCTGCCAAGTGGGAGTGTGTAATATTCGAGGGTTGTCATTAGGAATCACCTGCACAACCGATTATTTCTTGTTGTTTTTGGAGCACTTCCCCAATAGTAGAACAAGTGTATTTTCGAAGAAGCTTTTCTTCTTGTAGCAGCAACCAGTCAGAAGTCATTTAAGTGCACTCCGTAAGATTTGCTTGATAACGCTGGCCCTAGGAACTCCTTGATCTTGAGCAACTAAGTCTAGTTTATGTTTCATTGCGTTTGTTACAGTTGCGTAAACTCGTACCATAACAACTCTGGAAACGAAACTTTCTTATATATGTCTGCAAATAATTCAAATATTAATTATTTGACAAAATGGTAATATATTCAGAACTTGGCATCCTGGTTGATCTAATGAACAATCCAAGCACTCTAAGGGATTTCGTGACTAATAAATTTGGTGTTTTTAGAAAATATGATGAACTCATTTGTACTAGGTGTAAATCAACTTCCTACTCAATAATTCCATCATTCCAAGGAGTGTATCGACGAATAAGTCATACCAACACTCATGGGAAAACTTGTAGAGCAAAATCAAAGTATACTGGAAAAATTACCAAAAGAAAATTTCCTCCTAAAAATGTTAAGAGTATTGAAAATAATTTAAGACAGAATTATTTTTCGAAAGTAAAAAAGTATCTATATCACAACCATAAAACTAAGGTGTATTCTGTAAACTTTGGGTCATTCCTCAAAGAAATTGCAAGAAGAACAAATTGTGCTCGTGAAGTTAGTAAGAAGGTTGATGTGAGTGCTGGAACTAGGATATTTTGTAAGCGGAACAAGTTTCCATTTATGAAAATATTGTTCAATCAGGCTTTAGAATATGAATATGTAGTAGATATAGACTCAATGTTTGATGCTATGATTTTAGCTCTTGCGAGTAGAGGCGAAGGCTTCTTAAAAATAAGTAACAGAGATGAAGAACTAAAGAGTGATTTTTATTTTGCTCTGAAACCCCTTGTTGAACAATGTTGTATGTTTCTTTCCCATAAAAAAGTAAGCTATGCAAATCTCTTAGATAATGTATTCATAAAACTTCATTTAGAATCATGATTTGGCTTTCTTAATCTTCTGCTCATTGGCAATTGCTTCTAAAATCTTATTCATACGGTCCATTTGTTGCTGCTGTGCAACGAAACGTTCCTCACGTATACTCATCTCTGTTCGCACTTTATCGAGCTCACGTTGCAACTCTGTCTTGGTTATGTCGACGTAGAGATCTTCTTCTTGGATCGTATCTTTCATACCAAGAAATTCAGAATAGTAATGGATCATCTCTGACTTCTTCCATCCAAAACGATACTTAAGTGCAGACTCCGATTTGTAACGCACTAACCAGTAGCAGGTGGCACAGTGACGAAAGTCATACAAGGTAATTCCATATCGAACATAGGTTGGGTCTTTTGGGTTCTTCTTTTCCTGCAGGTCACCAAAACCTAAAGTCTTATGTCCTAAGCGTGAAAGGTATTTATTCATCACCTTTGGTTGCTTGGTAAAAAGATATGCGTCTCCATTAAGTTTATGTTTGTCAACATAAGATTTGAGAATATCTGAGCTCAACATTAGTTTAATCTTCCTTCCAAAAGTTTTTGATGTCTCTTCCCTGATATGTAATCGGTAACAATTATCTTTCTTAATCCATTGCAAGTCTGATGCTCTAACATTCATCAACTCAGTAGGGGCTCTAATTCCACTATCAAAAAGAAACATCATTAACACCTTGTAATCAAAAGTTGCATTATCACACATTGCTCTAAGTTGGTCTGCAGTGAAGTAATTGAATTTTGGTTTTTCATCTTTGGAATCAAGTTCTTCAGTAATGTCTGCAATAATCTTTCCTTTCTTTTTCGAAGATCGCATATACCAATGATAAAATGCTTTGAAGGACTTGACATAAGATCCAGTCGCATTGTAAGGTTTACCAGTTCTAGGAGAGTTTACTTTTCCTTTACGCATATCTCCAAAGTAAGAAAGAATTTCTAACTCAGTAATCTTTGTTACTGATTTTTTAGTAGTTCGCTGTTGTAATGTTAATAATATCGCATGTAGTTTTCCTTTTTGGTTTCGAAGTCTTCCTGGGGATCGAGATCCTTTTTTTGATGCAGGATTAATATTGTGTCCAAGTTCCATATCTTCAAGGTAGTCTCGAAGTAGTTTGGCATTGGCCGCACTCAATCCCTTCAGTTGCATACCTTTCTTTTTCCAATTATCATAGAAGTGTTGATGCTTGTGTGGGTCAAGTTTCATGCTATTTAGTAGGATGAACTTACTTAAATAACTTTCCCTTAAGGGTTCCCGAAGAGTACGGAGTCCGCGCGGGGCTACTTTTTATTTTGAGACATTTTAACGTTACTTTGATTTTGACTTTCTTCTGATTGAATAAAATATTATAATTTATTTTGTCATTTTGTCACAGATACCTTTATAATGACTTGGAGGTGGCCACTCGCCAGTGAATACAAGCTCAAAAGGTGAAAACATGAATAAATATATGATAGTAACATTTTTGTTAATGATGACATTACTAAGCACTTTAGTAATTGCTGATGTGCCAATTTTACCAGGCGGAGATACTACAACTACTTCAACTCCAGATGGCGGTACAGGAAGCGATGGTGAAATTGTTGTTGAAGGTACCCGAGACAGTGAAAGTCCTACTTCAGGCGGGGCAATATTTTCAAACTCTTGTTGGGAACGATTAAAAGGAATGTTAACAATGCATACTGTCTACAAGGAACTTATTAGAGAGACACACAAGGAATATAACACTTGTATAAAAAATGCGACTAGTATAGCTGGTCAAATTGCATGCGCAGAAAAATTAGCTGATCAACTTGACAGTATAAATTTTTGGCACACATGGGATTCAACTAATCTTTATTTTGACACTATACTTTGTGAAGACTCAATGGGGACTATGATTGATAATTTTTACCCATAGGTATAGAATAGAGTTTTTTTTATTTTTTTAAATTTTTAAATTGCAAACATTTTCATCACCTCAAAATATTAACGATATTAATGGAAAAACCAAGAAACAAATTAAACATAGCTTTGTTGTTCGGATTAGTATTATTGCCATCACAAACTTACTCTTCTCAATCAATAGCACCAACTACAACTCAACTCCCTAATCCAAAACATGAGATTGATCATTCTATATCAGAAGATACTGATCTTTCAACTTACAACAATGATACTGGAGACACTGGAGACACTGGTGGTACTAGCTACACTCAAGAATCAGAACTTAATCTAAATTCAACAGTAGATACCTTAGCTGAATATCAAAAAAATTACAGACTAGAATCTCCTTTTTATTGTGATCCCGACATTGGCAATGATGACGTCTGCGATTTTTTTGCTCCATATTTTGCCCAAGCGCGCGTTGACTGCGAAAATGGAAATCCAGATGAATCAATCATGATTTGGTCAAATTCATCTACGCAATATCAACAAAGAATATTTTTAGATCCTTCAGATGATGAATTTTTACCAGATCTAGGTGCTGTGCCTGAGATATGGAATTGTGGTGAAAATGGTGAACTGTCAATTTCAGAAAGTTCAATCTATGATATAATGAAAGATGAAGGAATTAATGGTGATGGTCTCGCTTTTATGAGAGATTATTTTGGCTTTTAAGTAATAAAATCACTCTTCCAGAATTTATATGTAAATAGTCAGCTAAGAAACAATATAAAAAAATAATAAAAAAAAATAATAAGAATAAAACTCTATTCTAGATACATCTTAAGACGCTTGTAGTCTAATTTGAATCCTTCTTCAAGACGCTTTGTTCTAAGATAATACTTTGTAAGACGACGAAGTTTTGATATGGTTAATTCTCTTCCACGCTTTGCTGTCATATCTTTTTTGTTCTTATCCATGTGCGCCATAATATCAACTAATTTACCAATTAGTGCTAAGATATCTTCAGGTAATTTACTAGATAATTTTTGTTCATCTAGAATTGCTGCAATTTTTTTATCACAAATAGCTTTTACACTTGCAATTCCATAACTGTCACGCAAAATCATTCCAATTTCAGAACTGGATTTACTTGATTTTCTATATTTTACAACTAGTTTTTCAACTTGTGCTGGGCTGTATGTTGACCAGTGTGGTTTTTCTTGACTAGGTTTTCTGGATTTACTAATCCCTTTTTTTCTACTATGCATTCGTGCCATATTATTTACTCCATTTATGTTTTAATCAAGTAGAGTTAGAAATCACCAATCTCCACAAAAAGTGAAAAACCAGCATTAAATTATTTCTCTCCAGTACAACTGAGCATTGTGCCAAATTGCCTCTTGATATCTCTTAAATCAAGAGTCTCTTTATAAACTTAATCAATGATTGTTGTAATCTAACTCTAAATATCTTAGCAAACCCTTTGATTCTTAATATTAGGACATTTTAAAAACAAGCCCAAAGAGCCAATTCAAATGCTTGATCCATTTACTGAATTAGTTAAATTACTTCGAAATCAGATGTTCACTAAAGAACTAGATTCATTGGACCTTCGTTGTTATACTACAGTTGGTATGGATCAATTCCCAATGCTTTACGGTGGATCAAATTTAGATTTTACTGGAGATCATTTAGAACTTCCAGGTGATCATTCTCTTAGTCCAATTCACGTTAGTGCGTCTCGTAAAAAAAAAATTATTTTGGCTGCAGAAAGAGTAGCAAGAGACGAAATAGCAATGTGGGAAAAAGATCAAGAAACTGTTCTTACTTATTTTGGTGCAGAAGTTAACCAAGGAGAAGCTACTGCGCCATTTAGGTATTTTGGTGCCGCAATCAGGCCAGTGATGTCTCAGTGTCGTAAAGAAGGCGCATACCTTGTAACAATTGGTACAGATATTGGTGCTGGAAGAATAGTTGAAGTTCCACTTTTTGGTAGGTCTTCAAGAACAAAGCGTCTTTATGTAAACCATTCAGTTGGGTCACTTCAATTTTTAACATTTAGTGGTGCTATAGGGAATGGACAAAGTGTTTTAGATCAAAGAGGCCTTGAAACCAGAATGGCTTTTTCAGGAAAAATAACAGAAACAATGTATAGTTATTTCTAAGGTGAAAAATGTTAGAATTATATGTGAGTGCGAAAACACCAATCCCTTCAAGACAGAGAGTTTATTTGCATAATCTTCTTGATACGCCTAGTTCCCCTTTAACTCGTTCTTCTGGTGAAGTCTTTCTTTCAAAAGAAGGGGGCCTTTATCAAGTTAGCAGAGTAGGAAATATTTGTAGTTTGTTAACTAACCCAGTCCACCTAAACCCAATTGCAAGTTTAGCAATAACTCCAGCTTCTGTAGTTAGGTCAGAAAATGCAGGGATGGATGAAGTAATAGATTTTGCAAGAAAAAACGGTTTTGGAGCTTACCTGATTTATAATGGCCGTTTTACATATGGTTTTTCTGCGGCAGATAGCCAAAATCAAAGACAAGTTTTATCTTTAGACGGAGGAGAAAGACATCTTGCACTATCTTTTGCTCATAGAGATACTCCACAAGAACATGTTAGTTGGCATCCAAGAAAAGTAGCTAGTCCAGAAAACATAAAACCAAGTTACGATTAAATATCTAAAAGAACTTGACACTCCCAGCCACTCTCTCCATTATCAAATTCTTTTTCAGAAACATCAAATAAGTGAAGTGTGATTGCTTTAACATCCACAGTAAGTTCATGCTTGCCTTCTACAATCTCTTCACCATAGCATTTAGCAGATAACACATATTCTTCAACGCCAAAATCATTTTTTTCAACATGTACATCAATTTCAAATCGATTAAAAAACAAAATTTCAGAATCTTTATACAGAAGTAAATCATCTAGAAAATCAAATAATAAATACTCTACACTCTTGTTTTTACCAGTAATTGTACGAACAACTTTTTCTTCAACAAGTTCCAAATCAGTTTGGGTATCAAAAACAGCTAGAGCTGCCTGTACAAACAAACCAGAAAGCGTACCAGCTTCAGCTCGAAATAACACATCAGCTGTGTGATCAATAAAGTAATACCTATCTTTCATTATTTCTCCTCAAAAACATCAATCTAATAAAAACCTAACTAGCAAACTCACTACTTCTACTCTCGAACTCTTTAGCCTCATTTAAAAATCTCTCAATTGTTTTAACAACATGCTCCTTTTGAGTCCCAAGAATCCCAGCAACTTTCTCAACAATTGCTGCATTATCCAATTCTTCAGTAGCACCATCGCTTCCAGTAGAGCCAACTACTGATAACTCAAACACAAATGGCTTTTTCTTCTTAACAGCTTTCTTACCTTTCTTCCATAAAACAAAAAGTGCAGCAGCATAATCTACTAACTCAGATGTTTTACAACCAAGTAATTCGCAAGCCTTCACCAGTACTTCATCTCCCTTAGACATGTAATCAGCAGCAGCATCGCCAGCCAAATAATGCAAGCGCACAACTCCATCGCTAATCTTAGATGAAGAAACAATTACAATCTGTAAAGCCTCAAGTGTGTTATTCAAATGTGTTCCACCACAAGCTTCAACATCAACTCCATCAATATCTACTATACGTAAACTTTTTCCTGGAGCAACTCCTCCCTGATAGATTCGAACACCAAAGGTTCTTTCAGCTTCTGTTCGTGGCATGAAAAAATTCCCAATATCAATTCCACTTTTAACAATTCTATTTGCTTCATCTTCAATAGCTTTTTCCTGCAAAGCCGATAACGAAGAATAGTGAGTTACATCTAAATGTGCACGGTCAAGTTTTTTAACAGCGCCAGCTTGGTTAATGTGATTACCCAGTACAGTGCGCGCAGCAGCATTTACAATATGTGCAGATGTATGATGTTGACTAAGCTGTTTACGTCTATCAAAATCAATTTCACATGAAACTTCATCGCCAACAGAAAAAGAAGCAGCAGAAGATAATTCATGTACAATGTATTTTCCATACCTAAACAATCCAGCTACCTTAATCCCAGCAATACTCCCAGTATCATAATCTTGTCCGCCAGACTTTGGGTAAAAATAAGTTTCATCTAAAACAACTAAGCGATCATTAACATAAACAACTCGGGAACTAAACTCTGTAGTTGACCAATTCTTGTAATACGACACCTTCGTTTCAATTAGAGCAGATAACACTGATTCACTCACAAGCTGCTCTTCCTTGGCACCAACTACTTTTTTACTTTCACGCGCCGCCTGCCGTTCAGAAACTAGCATGTAAAAGTTCTCGGGGACATCTACATGGCCACCATTCTCCTTAGCATAAGAACTAACCATTTCCGGAGTTATTCCTTGGCTATCATAAAGTTCAATTAACTTATCAGAATCCAAAGAACCAAAAGAAATATTTTTCAAAACTCCAGCAGCCTTTAATTTAGACATCCTATATTTTTCTTCTTCAACATCAAGTATTTTCAAAGTATCATCAATATTAGAAAGTAACTCAGGGTAAAAGCTTTCCAATTCCAAAGCATGCCACTTAGCAATTTCTTGTAAACTAACATCCCACTTAAATTTGTCAATAAAAGAAAGTGCCCTACGTAAGATAGCTCGTAAATTATATCCTCCACCAGTATTACTAGGCAATTGCCCATCGTTAATAGAAATTAGTAGTGCACGAGAATGTTCAATCACAGAATATGCAGCCGCCATTGGCAAAACTTTTTCCTGCAAACCAATTCGTCCACCAACAAAACCAAGCTTTTTTGCAACATCTTCCCATGCTTTCTCAATATCATCTACTTCATCGATATTCAAACTACCTGCATAAACACTAAATCTACTAAGCAATTCTAAGTCATAATCAAGCGAAACCTTTTCTCTAAACTTCCCTAACACTTCTGGAAAAACTGCTTCATAAGAATTAGCAGTCCCTTGACTAAACCATGCAATCCTCTCCATTCCAAGACCCATGTCAAGTACTTTAATTCCAAGTTCCTTTCTACCAGTAGAGGTTTGCTCATACATCATATAGACTTGGTTAAATAATTCAAGTCCGCCAGAAAAAAATTCCATACAAGGTCCAAAATTTCCGCCACCAGCCCATGCATCTTCATGCAAGACCAACTCTTCTTTTGGAACCCCAACAACAGTTATTAAAAAATCAAATACATCTTTGAAAGCTTTATTCAAATCCCACTCGTCATGACCAACAAATTGATGTTGTCCAATCATTACAAAACCCGTATAATGCGCTCCAGTAATTCCAACGTTATCAACATCTCCAAAACGTAAACAAAATTGTGGAATCACGAGCCTTTTTGCAGGAGGATCAACTTCTCCACTAATCACAAACGGTTGAAATGCAGCAATTGAAGCAATAGTAAAGTCAACTGTTGGATTCCACCTAGCTACTACTGGATACCTATCAACACCTTGGTAACCACGTGATTCAAAATGAGATTTAAATTTCTCCCAAACTTGAATGTAAGATAATGAATTAACTCCTTCCTTTTTTCCTGCAACTGAGAACTCACCAACACATGCAGAATCTCCACAAACAGTTCGAGATGAATCAACAGACCAAAAATTCATCCCACACAAAGAACAGCTATCTCGAGAATATCCTTCAGCGCGCAATACTTCTACAGCATAAAACGAATCAGGTGAAGCTCCAGCCTCAACCTTAAACTCCTTTTTAATCTCCTTATCACTTTTCATAACACAAATTCAAGAGAAGCACACTTTTTAAATCTAGCTTTATAGTTTAACTACTACACCAACAGAATTACTTTTTCCGAGCCTTAGCCATGCTCCATAAAATCTCAAAGTATTTTCTATATGCGTCAGCCACAGCTTTGCTATGCATCACAATCCCATGCATCGGCTGACCCCAAAGTATCAATGCAACTTTATCCCCATAGATATGGGTAGGGTTTGGATTAAACAAATTGTCAGGTAACAGTTTATACTTAGATTGTTTTCCTTCAAAAAATGTAACTGCGCTCTCACGAGACAAAAGTTTCTCAACAAATCCAGCACGCTGCATTTTTGCAATATGCTGCTTGATCGCAATCGGATCAAAATCTAAAAACAGTTCTTCATCAATTCCCATAGCACATAACTGACCACCGCAAGAAGACAAAGTTTTGAAAATGTCAGTATAAATATTACGTAGTACCAATTTACCTTTAATCACTTCAACTTGTGTTTCATCATGATCCTTAAGATACATCTCTTTAAGTTTTGGAAGTACGGAATCAAATTCTAATTTTTTCTCATCCAAATAATCATGAATTTTTTCAGGATCCATTGCTTTGAAGTGTTTTGTTTTTCCAATTAGGACATATGATACAAATCCTTTCTCCAGTAATCTCTCCAAAGCATCATAGCAAACTTGTCGATGTAATCCCGACTTCCCCGCAAGCTTATACGCAGTAATCTCACCAACACTAATCAAGGTCAAATAAATTTCAACTTCATTAGCTGTTAGTCCAAGTTTTTTAAGTACGAGTCTCATAGAGTTCTAAAAACCTTCATTCAATTAAAAGCCTTACTGCCGTAAAGATTCTTACGACTATCCTTTTTCTACAAGCTAATGCTCCACTCAAAAAACAAAATGGAGAATAGAATATGATTGAATACAAACTAGAAGACGCAAATCTACCGTACGTAATCCCAACCACTAAAGGCATTGACCCAAATCAGCTAAACCCTAGTATAGAAGTGGTGCCAAGAGTTATGTATGAGGCTCGCACAGCACCAACAAATGTGCCAATAGAAAGTACCGCAGCGGCAGCAGTTTTAGCAGGGTTAGTTTTTGCTGGAGTTTATGTTGCATCAAACATAGATAAGTGGAGAGGTAAATAAACCAATAATTTACTTATGGCACTCACAAAACTACTAATCACTTTCTTCAACAAACATTTACTAAGAGATTTCTTTAAAGTAGATCTTAGTGGTATAGAGCGCAGTATCGCCGTAGACTCAGTTAAACAAAAATATGCCAAAGGTACTGGTTCTGCAATTCTTTCAGGCATTTTTCTAATTCCTGCAATTTTATTTTTAGACACAACTGTTCTGGTTTCTGTATTAATTCCAATAACTATGGTAGCAGGAACTGCTTGGTTTGCAATTTCGCTAGCAAATGTTAGAAAAAAGTTCGAAGACTTTGGTTTAGAATTAACTACTGATATGTTTGAAGCTTTCGCAGCTTCACTAATTATGCTTGCAATGCTAACCTTTTTCTCCTTACTACCTTTGCCAAAAAATCACTTAATAACCATAGCACAAACCAATCAACTAATCCCAATACTTGCAGCAGTTTTAGGGATTTGTGTAGTTTTCAGACTTCTGTACAAAGTTTTTCAAGGCTCAGTCAAGTATGATATAAACGATGCTATGTTAACAGGTCAAAACGAATCAGCAGAACGTTTTTTCAAAAAATCACTTTCCTTATTACACACTTCAGCTGACAATCTACGTTCTGGCAAAGGACTTGAAGTAGCAAATTATTATCTTGGATTATCATTTTATGAGATCTACGCTTTTATTCAAGAGACTGGTATTTTGAATGGGAAACTTAAGGGTCTTATGAATAAAGCGCTTTTACTAAAACAAAATCCAACAATGGAACAACTTCAAGCAGATGAAATTTCAATAGATCTGATTGAAAATTTTGTTTTTTATTCTAAAAATATTGAAGGTCAAAAATCAAACAAATGTTTTGACCATATTAAAGATGAACTTCACTGCATTAAAAGCAACAAAGATGAACCTCAAGAGATAGTGGATGCCAGGCTTTCAACTATTTTCTCTGAAATTGCAGAACTTCTAGAATTGCAAGGTGAATCACTTTTCAAAGCTAATTAATTGGTTTTTAACTACGTGTTAAATAATAAAATTCAGTCATTTTATATACGGAAATCACCTTTCTTTTACTATGAATGTCACTTCCCCAGAATTTCTTTCAACTATCGCAGGGCCAATTGCTGATACTGTAGGCTCAGTTGTAGCACCATTCATGCAATGGATCAGTGTGGGAATAGGTGGGCTTTTTGGTTTGTATACTATATACTTTATTATCAAAATCTTAATAGATAAGCATCGGTTATCTGTACTTAACGAAGTAAAGGCTGAAGTTGATAGTTTAAGACAGCAAATGCCCAGTAAAGATGACATAAGAAAATTAACAGCCCTTTTAGAAAAAGACGCAAGGTTAAAATCAAATAACAAAAAAATCACGAAAACCAAATCCACTAAAACAAAAAAACGTAAATAGGTATTACATGGTCAAAATAACAATCCAAAAAGAGGTTTTCCAAAAAATCCCTGATCTAAAAATAGCTTTTTTCCATCTAACAAATGCAGACAATCAAAAAAATATCAAAGAATCAAAAATTCTAATTGAAGAAACTGCGCAGCTTGTAAGACTTCTTTATCATAAAGATTCAATTAGAACACATCATTTGATTTCGCCCTGGGAACTTGCCAGGCTCGATATGAAAAAAAAAATGGTTCCAATGCATTCTGCTGTTGAACACTTTTTTAGTATGGCGCTTCACTCTCAAAAAGTTTCTATCAATTCAAGTGCTGAAAACATCTTAAGGCACATTCTTTTTCGTCATATTGTTCCAGGCTCTACTGATGACTTGGATAAAATTCAAGGTGATATCACTTTCAAACTCGCAAAAAAAAATCAAAAACTTTCTTGGTTTACGCAGCTTAGTAAAAACGATTTGATTTACAAAGACCAATCAAATACTAATCCATACATTGGCGCTAAATTAGATTTTGCAAAAAGCCCTAGAACCAGAACCAGTAAATATTCTAAAAACATATTACTGCATCTTGATTTTCTTCCAATCATATCGCCAAGTAAACAAAGACAAATTATTACAGAAACAAAAAACCTTTTAGAAGCTTTTACAGATGCTAAAGTCAAAACAGCAATTCTCACTCAAAACAAGAACACTCACAGCTTCTAAAAATAATCCCTAAGCAGTAAAACTTTTGTTATTTTCATATGATTCCCTTGCAAACATATCTTCTGCCTCTGTTGCAAAATCAAGTAGTGTTGCTCTATAAGTCCGAACACCTTTTTCTCTTAATCGTTCATACAAATTATTGTAATCTGCATAAACATGATTCAATCCTGCACAATGCACAACACGCCCCTCTTTTTGCATAATAGTATCAATTGTAACATCATCTCGTTCATGTATAGATCTAGCATGTTCAGTATTGATATGTTTTGCAGGATTATCTAGAAACCAAAAATAATCTCTATCTACAATTAGTTGATGATTTTCATGGAAATTAGTCTCTTTATCAACAATTATATTTTGTATTCTTCTAAGAAATTTAACATAGTCATCTAATTGACCACTATAGGTGCCTTGTACCTTTTCATTTTCTGACCACGTTATACTCTCTTCAAAGTTTCCTCTAAAGTATGCCATTGCGGCCATCCACGTACCACCAAGCATATTCAAAATCACATCTTTTTGAAATATAGTTAATTCTGATTGTAGTAATTCTTCAAACAGGCATATTCTATCTTGAAGATATTCTGGTGTGCGAGCAGAGGTTTCAGTTGTTACATGATCTGGTTGGAAAGTTTCAAATGCCCTAAGGTAACGTCTTGCTAAACTAGGATCAATGTGCTGTTCTCCAATTAAAATCACTTCTGATGGTGGCATAACAACCAAAAACAAGCCTGTTTTAAAACAATTTTCAAAAAACAGCAAAAAAACAATGAACTAAGTTTAAATACTGTGATTTGTAAATTCACTGGATTAAAATTTTGCTTCAGCACAATTTAAATATAATCTCTAGCCCTTCGATCTCCATGTCATTCAAAACTAAACTGATCTTGCTTTTAGAACAAAATACCTCTATCCCTCAAGAAGATATCGCCAACCTTCTAACAACTCCACCAAACCCTAAACTAGGTGACTTCGCTTTTCCTTGTTTCAAACTTGTGGATAAACAAGATCCCAAAAATAACAATCCAAAACTAGCCTCAGAAAATCTCAAAAAACTTTTAGAATCAAAAAAGCTCCCAAACTTCATTAAAGAAACAAAGGTAGTGGGGCCATACCTTAACTTCTTTCTTTCCCAAAGCACTTTAGCTAAATCTACTCTTACAAACATCCAAAAGCAAAAAGAAACTTACGGACACAATACCCCAGATAAAAAAAATCATATCTTAATAGAATTCTTTCACGCTAATACTCATAAGGCAGTACACATTGGTCATTTCAGAAACATTTGTACTGGAACCAGTATTGCTAAACTTCTTGAAGCGCAAGGTCACAAAGTCACTAGAATTAATTATCAAGGTGACGTTGGTCCACATGTAGCAAAAGCCATGTATGCTTACATGAATCTTGCAGACACAAAGAAAGCAGAGCTTTCTTGTGCAAGTGAGCAGAGCTCACTTTGCAAAAGTGAAGAACCAAAAACAAACAAAGGTATTTGGATTGGTAAACTCTACGCTCAAGGTTCTAAGGCAGGCAAAGAAGACCCCAAAATAGCACAAAAAATCAAAGAACTAAATACTACGATCTATTCACACAAAAACAAAGAAGTTGAAGCTGTTTGGCAAAAAACCAGGCAGTGGTGCCTTGACGACTTAGAAGAATTTTACAAAGAATTCGGCGTGAAATTTGACAAACTATATTTCGAAAGTGAAACCATTGAACCAGCAAAAAAGATTTTCCAAGAATTAATTGAAAAGAAAATTGCAGAGCATAGCGAAGGTGCAATCATTGTAAACCTTGAAGCTGAAAAATTAGCCATTTATGTGGCAATTACTTCTCAAGGTAATCCTACTTACAACGGAAAAGAAGTTGGTCTTGCAACAATTCATCAAAAAGATTTCAAATTCGATCAAATAATTCATGTGACTGGGTCAGAGCAAGAACTTTTCTTCAAGCAAGCTTTCAAAACTTATGAAAAAATGAATTGGGATTTGGCAAAAAAATCAACTCATGTCTCCTACGGTCTTGTAACTCTTCCACATGGGAAGATGAGTTCACGTGAAGGTACAGTTATCCTCTATAGGGAACTCTTCGACACTGGTTTTGAAAAAGCTAAAGAAGAAATAAAAAAACGTCATCCAGATCTAAATTTAGGACAAACCAATAAACGTGCAAGGCAAATTTGTTTTGCAGCATTAAAGTACACTATGCTTCATACCAACAACAAACAAACAATTGTTTTTGATTGGAATACAGCTCTTGACATGGAAGGAAATTCTGGTCCATATCTGCAGTACGCTCACGCAAGATGTAACAGTATTCTCAAAAAAGCAAAACTAAGTGAACTCAGCCCAGCAGATCCTAAAAGCACAGATTTCGATCTTTTCACAACAGATCAAGAAAAACAATTAATTCTGCAACTCAGTAAACTTCAAGATACAGCTACTGAATCTGCAACCAAATACAAACCATATCTTTTAGCAATTTATACATATGAATTAGCAAAACTCTTCGCTAGTTTTTACGCAGCTTGTCAAGTCATTGATGAAAATAACAAAGAACTAACAGCGGCAAGGCTACTATTAACGCAGTCCACAAAACAAGTTCTCAAAAACGCACTAAACTTACTGGGAATTGAAGCGCCAGAGCAGATGTAAACAAATAATACAACAACAAATATAATCAAAATGACACTATATTTCATTACTGGAAACAAACATAAACTTGACGAAGCTAAATTAATTTTAGGAGATGACCTTCAATCCACAAAACTTGACCTAACTGAAATCCAAAGTATGGATTCAAAAGTTATAATCTCGCATAAACTAAAAGAAGCAATCAAACTTCATCCTGATAAACACTTATTTTGCGAAGACGTTTTCTTTAACATTAAATCATTAAATAATTTTCCTGGACCACTAATCAAATGGTGGAACCAAACAATCAATAATCAATTAACTTCTGACCTCATCAAACAATTTGATGACTACTCAGCAATTGCTGGGGCTATGATAGGTTATTGGGATACAAAAAAGATGCATTTTTTCGAAGGGAAGGTAGAAGGAATTATTACGCAGCCAAAAGGAGAATCTGGTTTTGGTTTTGACCCAATTTTCCAGCCAGATGGTCACAATCAAACTTTTGCTCAAATGGGGATCGAAAAAAAATCTAAGGTCAGTCATCGTGCAGCAGCCCTTAAAAACTTCCAAATATTCTTAAATCAGAACAAAAAGTAACTTCTCCATGGATAATCAACCTAATCTTTCAAAACCCCAAAACGAAGTGAATGGTGGTTTAAAAATTTTAACCGAATTTTCAAAACCGTACGCTCCATCAATTCTTTGCCAATTAAATGGTGGCTGCATGGGCTGTTGTGGTCACAGTTTTGAAAATGAAAAATCAATTAAATATGCGATTCATAAAAACACATTAGAATTCAACAATAAAATCCCAAAAACAAAACAAGAGTTCGAAGAATTCAGAGACCGCGAACTTTCTCAAAACTTAAGAAATGGTGTTTGTAGAAATCTGATCCAAATAAATAATCAAGAAGTACAAACTAATAACAAACCTTCTTGTCAATTTCTTTGTCCACTTCACCCAACCCGTCACAAAAGTAAAGAGGATTTAAGACTTGGTCATTGCGATATACACTATCTTTGTAAATCCGCTAAAATTTTCAAAGATTGGGACAAAAAAACTCAAGAAGAATTTCTCAATTACATCAAAACAAAACAACTCAGCAATATTCAATATTCTTTAAAGATGGACGACAATAGCATACTTGAAGAGTTTCAACACCTTCAAAACAATCATTCAAAAGACTAAGTTTTATAAAGCACCTAATTTCAACAAACAATTCATGGCAACTACAATCTTTACTTCCCCAATTTGTCCTTGGTCACAAAAGGCAAAAGATTTTCTAACTAAGCAAAAAGTACACTTTGAAGAAAAGGATCTTAGCGAGGACAAACCAGCTAGAAAAGAAGTATTAGATTTAAGTGGTCAAGTAGGAACACCAGTAATTAAAATTGGTGACGAAGTTCTTATTGGTTTCAATGAAGCAAAAATCAAAGAAGCTCTAAAAAAGCTGTAAGTTTTTTTAGCGGCTTAGAAATAGCATATTTCAAAGACTCTCAAGAAAGACAGTAACTAAACAGTTCTTAATTTAATAATATTCATTTTGAATCAATTCTTTGGTAATGTCTTCCCCATCCAACTGCTCTCATAATTCCAGATGTTTTTGCAATTACTCCTTTCCCATACCAGCTTTGTCCAAGTCGTAAATTATTCCAGGTTTTTGTTTCAGAATCAAAACACCATGGGCCAAAAGGGAAAAGGGTTTCAAGATAACTATCAAAAGAATCTGGGTTTCCAATTTCAATTACTCCACTATCTTTAATCATTCTCAAATCATGGCGTAATGCGACCTGTACTGCATAGTTTGTAGCAATTACCATAATTCCTCTATCTTCAGCAGCAGAAGCTACTGGTTCTAGTGAAACCCTATCTCCAAGAACATAATCACCGCACAATTTAACTCTAGTCTTTGCAATGGTGTCGCAAACAAAACCAACTCTTGAAGGTTCTACACCTAAAGCAGCCCATTTTTTTGCACTATAAATTAAACAGCTAAGGCCATCAAGTCCTTTGTCTTCAACGATAACTCTATCTCTATTAACTCCTTCCTTTAAGAGAATTTCACACATAATATTAGCTTCTACATAACTTGGAGTTTCTCCTTGATCAAGAAGTAGCCCAGAATGTTTTCCTGTAACTGTAATTGGGCCAGAGTAATTTGTGTCGTGAATAAACTTTGCAGCTTGTAGTGCTCTTTGCTCTGTAAGATCTTTTCCTCCACCAAACACTAGTAACATGTCAATACCCATGAGTGCTTCAAGTTCACTTTCCATTAAAAATCTTCTCATCAAAAAAATAATCTGTCTCTTTTTTTATCCCCAAACTTTATTAACAGTCTAAATTCCCCATATAAAATGAGAATAGCATTTATTATAGCTAATGATGGTTACCAAGATAATGAATATCTATTGCCAAAAGAATTTCTAACAAATAAAGGACACATTGTTACAACAGTTGCTAAAGAACTAGGAACTGCAAAAGGATCCCTTGGGGGAACTACAGAAGTTAACCTTACTTTAGATGAATTAAACATAGAAGAATTCAAAGCTATTGTTTTTGTCGGCGGACCTGGTGCGCCAGTTTATCAAGAAGACTCAAAAGCACATGAGATAATCAAACAAACCTTAGAACAAAATAAACTTCTAGCAGCTATTTGTATCGCTCCTATGACGCTAGCAAAAGCTGGCGCTCTAAGAGGAAAAAATACAACTGTTTGGAATGGTGACACTCAGCAAGCAGTTGCAATAGAATCTTTTGGCGCAACTTATCTTAAAGGTCCAGTTGTAATAGATAATAACATAATTACTGCAAATGGTCCAGAAGCTGCTAAAGAATTCGCAAAAGCAATCTCTAAATATTTAGAAGAACAAGAATCACTTAATCAAGTGCAAGAAAGCCAAATACAAGATATTCAAGAAGAAAATAATGATTAAAACTCAAATTATGCTTAATTTAAGCTGATTTTTCTATGCTCACCCGTAAGCTTTATAAACTGGCATTAATCCAAGCGCATTACCGATGAAAATTCCTAAAGTACAAAAACGTCACTGTAAATATTGTAAAAAGCATACCCAAACAAAGGTTGCTCCAAACAAGAAAAAAACAGCTAGTTCTCTAAAACAAGGATCAAAGTATAGAGCTAAAAAGCGTGGTTTAGCTAGAGGAAATGGGAATCTTGGCCGTTATTCAAAACCGGCTGTAACTAAGTTTAAACGCTCAGGTGCAAAATCCACTAAAAAAACAGATTTAAGGTTTACTTGCCAGTCATGTAAGAAAACTTCTGTTCAAGCAGGTGGCGGTATCCGTGCAAAGCGTGTTGAAATGATTTAAATTAAGGAAAATTCAAAATGAAAGCAGAAACCAGATCAAAATTTATCAAATGCCGTTGCCCTAATTGTAAAAACGAACAAATCGTTTATGGGAACGCTTCAACAAAAGTAACCTGCCTTGTTTGCGATCGTGAACTTGTTTACCCAACAGGTGGAAAAAGCAAGATCTCAGCACGCGTTTTAGAAGTTCTCTAAATAGTCAAACAAGCTTTATAAAGAACCTTTATTCTTTTACCTTTATTCAAGATAAATTAAACTCATAAAATGTTATATCGAAAAACAACCCCAGTTAAAGAAGGAGAAATAGTTCTTTGTAAAGTTACTAAGATCTTTCACAGTTCTGTTTTTGCAGAGATTATAGAACATGGGAACAAATCTGGGATGATCCACATCTCAGAGATCGCTCCAGGACGTATTAGGAACCTTCGAGACTACGTTAAAGAAGGTAAGCAGATTATCTGTGTTATTTTAAGAATCAACAAAGAGCGGGGCCATATCGACCTTTCCTTAAGGCGTGTAGGGTCAAACCAGCAACGTGAAAAGTTAGAACAAATCAAACAAGAGCTAAAAGCTGAGAAAGTAATCGCTAAGTTAGCTGGTGAGATGAAATTAAAATCACTTGAACTCTACAAAAAGATTTCTCCAAAAATTCTTGAAGAATACGATTATATTCATGATGCATTCAAAGAAGTAGTTAGTTCAGAAGTAACTTTAGAAGAATTAGGTGTAGATAAAGAAATAGCAGAAAAATTAACTTTAGCAGTTAAGGATCGTTTCAAAGAGCCAATTGCACTTCTTAAAGGAGATATTACTCTTAAGACATATGAACCTAACGGCATTGATAAAATTAAAACACTTTTAGCAAAAGTTCAAACAGTCCGTGAAGACCTTAACATTAAATACATGGGTGCTGGTAAATACAATTTCACTTTCAAAGATAAAGACATCCAGCATGCTGAAAAAGATCTTGCTAAGATGGAAAAAATTGTAATGGGCTTTTCTGATGGTAAAATAAATACATCAGCGTTTGATCGTCAACGTGCAACCATGGAAGAGCAGTAAACCTTTCTATTCAAAATGAAAAAAATCCATAAGTGCACAAACAAAGAATGTAACACTTACACTATCAAAGAAATTTGTCCTAAATGTAATTCTAAAACTCTAAGGCCTATGCCACCAAAGTTTTCTCCAGAAGACAAGTATGCAGATTTAAAACGCCAAGCAAAAGAACAAGAGAGAAAACAAAAAGGTCTAATCAAGTAAAAAAATCTAAACAAATTCTAAAATGCCAATTTATCAAATTACAGATGACACTCAAATTCTGATTCCAAGAACAACTGGTCCTGAGATATTTGATAAATTTCTAGAAAACGACACTGATAATTTTCTTCAAGAAGCATGGTTAGATGCCCTTACACCAATAGATCAGCAAATGATTCTTAGTGCGCTAGGATTTTTTGGAACGTCCATTGTTAAAAATTTAGAAAATTTAAATGATCGTTGTAATTGGCCTCAAAGGTATGGTGCGCTATATGCAATTGGCAGCACAGCCAGGCTTGCACATCAAAGGTTAAGTTGTTCTCCGAGGATTGAAGAAAGCTCAGGTGGCACAACAAGAACTTATGGTGATATAGATTTACTTTTTGTAACAAACGAACTCACAAGAGACATTGGCGAACTTATAACTCCATTTCCTATTCCTGTTGGTTGGAGATATGAATGGAAAACTTTTCCAGAAGAAGCGTATAAACACCCAGAGAGAATTAGTGGGCAAGGAGAAAGATCTATTGCCAGAATAACTTCGCCAATTGACGGAGCATCTACAATTCATTTAACAATTCAACCAGAAGTAAGAAGTAAAGAATATTGGGATCAAGTAGACACGAAAGAAAAAGTATTCATCTATGAATTGAACGATTTATTATTTGACTAATTTCTCTTTTTCAACTACAAATTTCTTAATTACTTCTTTCATTTGTTCAATTGGCATACGCTCTATTGCCTCAGAAACATCAACCCATTCATATTTAGTGTGCTCAGAAGAAATTACAACTTCTTTCTCGCCTAAATATTTGCACCCAAAAAGTACTCCAATGACTTCGTTCTCAGGAACCTTCTCTCCACGATGCAAATGCGCAACATCAATAACTTTTACAATCTCTACATCAAGTCCAGTTTCTTCATGAACTTCGCGTAGTAGCCCTGTAGCGCAATCTTCTCCTTGCTCTAATCTACCCATCGGGTATTCCCAAACACCGCCAGAGAAGTCATTCTCTTCGCTTCTCCACATAACTAGAATTTGTCCTGAAGAGTTTTCAATAACTCCTCCAACAGCCACCATAAATTTCCCTGCCATGATATCTTCACAAACTAGCAACTTAAAAAGATTGCCACTGGTCACTGGTCAACCTCAGATAGTCCTTATATACCTTCATTTCTAATATGTATATGTGGCAGATAGAATCTTAACAGAAAATAACCCAAATAATCAAAATAACAGCATTTCTATTTTTGAAGACAAACAAGTTCGTAAAATTTGGCACAATGATGAGTGGTGGTTCTCAGTAGTAGATATTGTAGGAGTACTTACTGGAAGTCCAGATGGAAGAAATTACTGGAAAGTTCTTAAACATCGCTTAAACAAAGAAGGAAGCGAGGTGGTTACAAATTGTAACCAACTGAAATTATCAGCTTCAGATGGAAAATCCTACAAGACAGATTGCTGTAACACAGAAGGTGCCTTTCGTATCATCCAATCAATTCCTTCTAAAAATGCTGAACATTTCAAATTATGGCTAGCTAAAACAGGTTATGAAAGAATTCAAGAAATAGAAAATCCTGAACTTGCAAGAATCAGGGCCAGAAAATACTATGAAACAAAAGGTTATCCAAAAGATTGGATTAATCAAAGAGTAGATTCAATTGAAGCTCGACAGAATCTTACCAAAGAATGGAAACAGCGTGATGTCAAAGAAGGAAAAGAGTTTGCTATTCTCACAAATGAAATTCATAAGGCTACTTTTGATAAAGATGTAAAAGAACATAAAGAGCACAAAAATCTACCAATAAAAAACAAAAACCTAAACCTTAGGGACAACATGACTAAACTAGAGTTAGCATTCGCAAAACTTGCAGAAACAGCAACAAAGGAAATTGCCAAAGCAAAAGACGCCCAAGGGTTTAACCAAAACAAAACTGCAGCCCATAAGGGTGGTACAATAGCAGGAAACGCAAGAAAGGCACTAGAAAAAGAAACAAATACTATTGTTATAAGCAAAAACAATTCTCAGCATCTTGTAGAAACAAAACAAATCAAGAAGATAAAAAACAATAAAATCTAATACTCAAGCCCCATTCGCGAATCTGTTAAATCAAGAAGTATCTCAAGTATCTGTTTGTGACTTGTCAAATACAGTAGTTCTTCTACTGGAACATTTTTTGCTTTTTTCTGAAGTAAGTTTTTAGTTTTATCACGGTTTTCACTTAGTTCATCAACTTTTTTGTAATTAAATTTGTAAAATAGTTCATAATACTTAACCAGCGAATCGTGTATCAAAAATAATATCTTAACGCTGTCTTTGTGAAAATTTTTATCATACTTAATAGCATCACGCGCATTATATTTCAGAATATCCACAATTTTATCTAGTGATGCAATGATGTGATAATAAAAACAAGTTTTCTTCACGTCAGGGTAGCCATGCACATTCAAAAGTCGCAAACAATAAGTTACAAATTTGGTGATGTTATCATGTTTCTCTTCAACACTTGAAATTAGGTTGTGGTCATTTATGCGAATTCCTTCAAGTAAACTTGCTGATGTTTCTTTCATTAGTAAAAACACTCTACGTAAAATAACTGTGAAGTCTTCACCAGCTTCTTTTGCGACTTGTTTAATTAAAATTCTTTTAGGACTTTGCTCTACTATTTCAAAACCAATCAAACGATTCATTGTATAATGCATCAGTGTTGATATACTCACTTCTTCGCCTTTGCGGTAATGCACAGTTTTTGGTTTACGAAAATTCACTTCAATTTCGTTGTATCCAAACCGATACAAACTTTGAATATACAAAAGCGCTGAAGTTCTATCTAAATGACTTATATCAACAGAGATCTTACCAATTTTAGTAGATTGATCAGTACTCACAATCAATTGCTGTCCTTCTTCAGACACATATACACTCTCACCTTTCAAGAGCCCATACTGTTTAATCCATTTAGCGGGCAGAGCAATTGTCAGGCTTGATCTCCCATGCTGTATTAGTTTACGTTGCTCCATATATTCACCAAGCTTACTTATTATTCTAAACTAACTCTCTTTTATTAATTTTCCCTAAAAATGTACATAAAATACATTTTCTATGCAAAAAGTACATATTTGGACCTAATTATTACTATCAATATGAATTGCGCACACTGCGATTATAATTGGCTACCTCGGGTACAAATGCCCAAAAGTTGTCCACGTTGCAAACTGCGCTTTGATTACGATAGGTGGGCTGGTTAAAATCAGATCTGGTGTTTAGAAAAGATATTAGGAGACACAAAAAAATGACAAATGAAAGAAAATACCAAGGAGTTGCAATAATTAAAGATCCATCTGAAGGACATTGTAGTACATTATATGGGGCTCATGAAAAAAGAGATTATGATTTAGATGTTCAAGATGGAAGACAACCTTGTGGGCGGCCAATTATAAAAGCAAAATGGCTTGATAATCCAACTGATTTTGAAGGGATTGGTAAATTAGCAAATAGCTTATTTCAAGATTCATACAAAAGATAATTTTTTTCTTTCTTATTCTAATTTTTTAAATTAACACTACCCAATATAACTATGGCCTGGGTCTTTCAATTTAGCACCAGCTTCACTTCCGCCAGTTTGCATTTCTTTAAGCCACTCTTGTGTTTTAGCCATCATTTCTTTTTCCAAGTCAATGATTTCTCTATTGATTTTCTCAACTTTAACACCAATTTTATACTTTAAGTCAAGTACTTTTACAATTGCAGCAGCTCCTTTAACCCCAAGATACATCTGATGAGAAAAAGTTTCAGCAAGTAGCGCAGCAGCTTTTACTGAATGCCGTGAAGCTACTCCTAATAAAACTCCAGAGACGCCAATAATAGGTCCAACAACTCCAAAAATTTCAGTAGCAACTCCAAGTTTCTTAACTTTAAACTGTTTTAGAAAATCAGCATCGTTTGCTGTAGCGTAAACAAGTGGTTCTTCAGGAAGGCTACTAAGTCCAATCCCTCCAGTGGTTATGATCTCAGTACATCCAAAATCCATTACAACTCCAAGTATCTGTTCACAAAAAGTATGGCAACTAACTTCATCAATTGGTTGTACATCTCCAACTAGTAGCAGTAAATCCCTTTTTTTAGGATCTTTGAATTTTTTATAGTAAAGTTCAATTTTTGGACTTTCAATTAGATTTTGCTCATTCACAAAAACTGAATGTGGGAATTTGTAACTAAAAAAACTGCATAGCTTTTTTGCCTTCAAATCAGATACTAAAAAGTCCACAGCTATTTTTCCAACATTTGCAATTCCTGGAAGCCCCTCTATCAACAAAGGCTTACTCAGTGTAGGCATTTTTTTAACAAAATACTCTACTTTCCAAGAACCAGCATTAATTTGGGAATCCATAAAAACAAGAAGCAATTCACAGTTTATATACTTATTTAAAATCAATAAAAACTAAGCACTTTGTAAATATTCAGATACTCTCAATAATCTTCCATCGCGATAAAAATCAGATAAAAAGTAGCTCCTATCTTCTACACCACTTAACTTAGTTTCAATGCCAAAATAACCTTTCTTAGTCAACACTAAATTTTTACTAACTTCAACTGCTTCTCCATCTTTGTTAACAATTGCTGTAAATCCTTTTAATGATCCAACGTGACTATTTATTTTACTTTTGATTTTATCTTCAGCAGTTTTTCTTCTGCGGCAGCTAAAATCATCCACATAATTTGTTAACCAATCAAAGCCTCTCTGAAACAATCTATAGTCAGAAGAAATAAGTTCCTTGACATTTTCTACTCTTCCATAAGTAAATGAGTGATTTTTCCTAAATATCTCAAAAAGATCAGCATCTGTCGTAATCCCAAAAGGTATAACTCCTCTCTCTTTTAGCACACCTTCAACAACTGTTTTATTGTATCTGCTCAAAGTTTCTTGGGATGGCAAGATTGCAGCATTTCTTAAATTTTGAATCTGTCCATACAATATTAAAAAAGGAGAGAGTACTTTTTCCGTATAATCATAACCTCTATTTGTTGCCTCTCCCAAAGAAACAACAAAATCTAAAGAAACATCGCTAGTATAAACCCCTTCTTCAAAAAGACCAGGCAAGGAATTTTCATCAATTTCTGACATAACATCAAAATAATTCACTCATTTAAAAAACCAATATCAACTTCTTACATTATATCCAATTCTAAACAGATACGTTGCCCAAAAAAAGAACAAGGTAGTCAAACCCAAAAGTACCAGCAAACTAATCCAAACTGGGCTGTAACTAATCCCTAAAAATCCATATCTGAATGCATCTACAATGTAATATATCGGATTAAACAAACTAACTGTCTTCCAAAAAGAAGGCAACATATCAATTGAGTAAAATACTCCACCTAAATATGTGAGCGGAGTTACAACAAATACAGCAAACACATTCATCTGATCAAAACTTTGCGCCCATAATGCAGTCACAATTCCAGCAAGACCAAACAAAAGTGATGTCAAAACCATTACAGTCACAATCACAAATATGTTACTAATAGTCAAACCAGCAAAAAACGATCCAATAAAGATTGTCCCAAGCGCTACAATTACTCCTCTAACTAAACAAGAAAGACATATTGCTCCAATAATACTCATGTAAGATATTGGTGCCACAAGAAGTTCTTGGATATTTCCAGCGAACTTACTAATATAAAGTGAAGCTGAACTGTTAGCGTAACTTGCACTAATAACTCCCATAATAATCAAACCTGGGAAAATAAAAGAAAGATACGATACACCACCAATCTCAGTAATACGTGAACCAAGACTATACCCAAAGATCAAAATGTAAAGTAGTGATGTGATGATTGGAGGAACTAATGTCTGTTTCCAAACTCGAAGTAAGCGCCTAACTTCTCGATCAGCAAGGCTCCAAAAAGCAGTCCATTCTTTGCCATCTACTCCTAAACTATGATTTTTATTTTCTGCCATAATAATTCCAATTATTTCTTACAATGTAAACTTTGTTTACATGTACAAGTGAGTTAGTTCACTTTGTATTTGTCAATTTTACAAATATATCTTCAAGTCTTGTTTGCCGCATTTCAATTTTTTCAACAGGCAAATCAATAATACGTTTCAAAAATTTCTTATAATCAAAATCTCCTTTTGGTACTCGCACAATAAGCTCCTTGCCACGTGCTTCAACTGGGTAACCAAATTGCTCAGAAGACAATTTTTTAATTGCAGAAGATAAAGTCACTACAATCTCTTGTGATCCAAAATCCTTCATAATCTTGTCTTTAGAATCAAGAGCTATAATTTTCCCATTATTGATAATGGCAATTCGTGAACAAAGCTGCTGTGCTTCTTCAATGTAATGTGTTGTCAAAAAAATAGTTTTCCCAGCAAGATTCAACTTACGTACATATTCCCAAATGCTACGTCTGGATTCCACGTCAACGCCTGCTGTTGGTTCATCAAGTATCAATATGTCAGGGTTATGTAAAAGAGCACGTGCAATCATCAGTTTACGTTTCATTCCACCACTTAGCTGCATCACTTTCGCATCTCGCTTGGACCATAAACCAAGTTCATGAAGTAAACTATCAACTCGAGCAATTCTAGCAGTTCCACTCAATCCAAAATAGCCAGCGTTAAAAAGTAAAACCTGGCGAACTTTCTCAAATTTGTCCATGTTAAGTTCTTGGGGAACAAGCCCAATACGCGATCGCGCCAATTTATAATCAGATTCAACATCAGATCCAAAAACACGAACTTCGCCTGAAGTCTTATTCACAAGTCCACAAAGTGACCCAATAGTACTAGATTTTCCTGCCCCATTAGGTCCAAGTAGCGCAAAGAATTCTCCAGGCATTATGTCTAAACTAATTCCACTCACTGCACTTAATTTCCCATACTTCTTAACTAAATTCTTAATATGAATAGCTGGTACAACCTTACTAGCATCATCTTTTTTTACAGAAATAACCTTCTCCTCTTTCCCCATGAAAAGAAAAACCATCACTCGTCTTGATAAAGCTTTTGATCCTGTGACCTGTAGCAGCAAGAAAATAACAATAAGATCTACTAAAAAATGAATTAAATTTTTTCTTAATATATCATATCTGGTAATAATAATCTCTTATCTTCTACTTTCACTTGTCCACCTAATTGCTCAAAAGCAGATTCCAAAGCTAAATTAATGTAAGCTCTGCCCCAGTTCAGGTATCCTACTGCCTGTGAATGGGAATCAACATTATTTTGCCTATATCCAAAAAGAAATCCTTCTTTGCCAGGCGGTCCAATTAAACCAACTTTTTCCCAGGGTATTTTAGAACAATAATTGTATGGCACAGATATGTGCTCACTGCCTACCTGTCCTGGAATAAAATCAATCCCATTCCCACCACCTAAATTCAAAACATTAGCAAATCCATTTGCTAGATAACGAAGAGTTGGGCTTCCACCTCTTCCAAATGCTTCTCTATAAGCTTGGATCACCAGGTCTTTTGGAACTTCAATATCTGCTCGAAGTAGCATTGCAGGAATTGGCACCAGTACCACTGATTCTCCTTCAGGAACAAACAGTTCTGATTCTGTAAACAATAATTCTTCTAATTCCACAAACTAAACCAAAAGCAAGAGTACAAAAAAGTTATTGTCTTCAAAAGATAAGGAAACAAAAAAAATAAAGTGCGAGGGACGTGATTTGAACACGCGTACCCACTAAGGGACAGCCCGTTTGAATCGAAGATTCAAAACTCAAAAGCTTTGCTCTTCGTTGCCTCAAGGCTGCGGATTTGACCACTCTCCCACCCTCGCATAAAGATAAAATCACAAATGCTTCTTTAAAAATCTTGCTCATAACAATTCAAATTCTCTTAAGTCCAGCTAAGTCTTCTGCGATATGTCTAGCAGTTTCTTCAAGTTCACTTTCTAAATTATCTACATTACTATATTCTATTTCAGAATCGCTAACATCAAAGGTATTAGCCACTTTCATTCTCTTTTCAACAAAAGATAAATCACTTCCTCTTTTGAGCATCCTCTCCCTCAACACATCTTCACCTGGATTATTAATCAAAATAGGTAAAATCAAATTAGTATCATATCCATTTGAACTAGCATAATTAAACAAATCTACAACTGCACTTGGAACAAGTACCATGATTTTTGGCAGCCCAGAACTACTTGCAAAAGCAAAATCAAGGTACTCTTTTTTTGTACAATAGCTAGCCAAAGAAAATTCCTTGAACCATGCAAAAGCACCAGAAAATTTCAAAGTTTCAAATTCTTTAGAACTAATAAACTCATAATCACAATACATATTTTTAGAATCAATAATGTCATCAAAACGAGGTTTACGAGTAGTAGTACTTAGAATATAACGCAGCCCATACTTCTCAATCAATATCTGTGCAATACTACTTTTCCCAGTTCCAGAAGTCCCAGTGATCGTAATAATTTTTGGTATCATAATATACTTACACTACTATCCCAAAAACAAATCCAACTAAGTAACCAAGAAGTCCAGCGCCCATTCCAACTACTACCATCTCAAGGCCAGAGCGTAGCCAGTCCCTATGGCTCACAGCTGATTTTCCAACACCAACTAAAAATAATGTTACAATTGTCAAACAAGCGCTAACAACCATCATAGAAAAGTTAGCTCCAAAAAAAAAGGGTACGATTGGAAATAACGAACCAATTCCAAAAGCCAAAAACATTACAGTAGCATCATGAAATGGGTTATTTGCAGCGCTTGGATTCAAACACATTTTTTTTTGAATATAATTAATTGCAAAAGTTTTTGAGTTATGCTTCAAAAAATGTCTCATCATCACATCAATTTCATTTTTATCAAACATCTCTTGTTTCAAAAATTTCCTCATTTCACTTCCAGCTTTTTTAGGTTTGGAGCGAACAAGTTTCTCAGCACGCGCAATTTCTGCTTGGTAAACTTCTTTTACAGATTTAGAAGAAAGATAAGACCCAGCTGCCATAGAAAGTGCTCCAGCAAACATTGAAGCCATTCCTGCAAGTAAAACCGCAGAACGTGAACCTGTAGCAATATAAACAGCAAACACAATTCCAAAGTTAGATACAAGTCCATCTTCCATCCCAAATACGAGTTCACGCATAAAATTTCGAAGTCCTTGCATTGCTTTTTCTTTCATTTACAATTCACCAACACTTATTCAACTAAAACAACCGTGCAACTGTTCTCAATACATTTAGCCTTTGCAAATCCGCAATCAAGAGTTCCTTCTTCGCAACTAGCAGTACATAAAACTCCTTGGCAATCAGGTGCGTTATCACGATTAACACTTTCAGTACTATGACAACAAGACGCTGCAATACAATCATTGTCTTCAGTGCAATAATTTTCAGAAATAGTAGTGCTACAAGAAACAATAAATAATAAACTAAAAATTAATAAAACTCCAATCAATATTTTTTTCATCATCACACCTCTCAAATAATAATATTTTTTCAAACAACTAATTATCAGGACTAAATTTTTCACTATACGCTAACTTACTACTTATCTCTCCACGCAAATTTAAAGCAAGCATCTTCTTAGCCTCAGGAGCACTGTAATTTCCTAGGAGCCACATAAGTTTCATAAAAGCAGTTTCAGAAAACATATCACTACAAAACACAACTCCAATCTTACCTAAACGTCTAGTATTTGAATAAATATGTTCATGTACAGTTCCATATAAACAACTTGAAGTAATGCCAACCACGCCTCCATTATCAATAAAACGCTTAAGTGCAAGATAATTTCCTTCGTTTGCAGCGCTGTTTGTTGGTGCATGACCAATTCCTGTTCCTTCAAGTATCATACCTTTGTATCCACTATCAGTGTAATAATCAAACACTGATGATTTCATCCCAGTATAAGTTTTAACAAGTGCAACCTCACTGCTAAGCCCACCTTTCAATTCTAATTCTTCTTTAACACTATCAGCTTTAACATAATCATTATCTAATATTTCAACTTCTCCACTAGGATATAAAACCCGAGCAACAATTTTAGAATTAATTGCCTTAAACGCATCCCGGCGGCTTGTGTGCATTTTACGTGTTTTTGTTCCAGGTAAAATTACGCAACTTGTATCATCACTATTTTCATGCATGCACAAATAAACTCCAGCAGCATCACTTGAAGCAATAAATTTAGCAGCGCAAATAAGATTCATGGCAGCATCCGAGCTACCCCGATCAGAACTACGTTGCGAACCAACAAATACTACTGGGATGTTTAAGTTTTTAATCATAAATGAAATTACTGCAGAACTCATTGATAATGTATCAGTTCCATGACCAATAATTATCCCTTTAACGCCTTTACTAGCTTCCGCGCAAATAGCATCTGCAAGAACACCATATTCATGTGGGCTCATATCTTCACTCATCATGTTAAAAATGGTTTTACTTTCAATATTACAAAATTCAGCTAATTCAGGAACCATCTCAACCAGGTCATTTGCAGAAATTTTTGCAACTACCCCTCCTGTTTTATAATCAATTTTTGAAGCGATAGTTCCTCCAGTATGCAAAATAGCAATTGTTGGAAGTTTAGAGTTTTTTGAAACTACATTTTCTTCTTTAGGTGCGTGTTTTGCTTTTGACAATAATTCGACTTTCAAAACATCACAATTCTCAAAACCAACATTGTACCCATTATCTAATTTAATCATAATTATATCTGAGTCAGTACTTGGCATTAAACGTCCCTCTTCACTGTGATCCTTCAAAACCACGCTCACGCGATCTCCAACATCTACTTTGCCAAATTCCATAATACTAATGGCCAGAAGAAACAACTATTTATAGCTTATGATAAGTCCTTGAATCTAAACTTCGCACCAAAATATGCTCCAAAATCTTTATATACCTCTCAAAGCAAAAACGCAGCAGACCAAACTAGTATAAATCAATAATCGTCAAATATACATGAAACAACAAAATAATACATAACAACAAAGGTGGAAAAAATGCAAGAACAAACAAATACATTTCACAGTAAATTAACTCATCCAGAATCTAAAATTGATTTCAAAGTAAGAGATCTATCTTTAGCAAGTTGGGGAAGAAAAGAACTTGATATTGCTCAAAAAGAAATGCCAGGACTTATGGCTCTTCGTGAAAAATATGGCCAAAGCAAACCTCTAGCTGGCG
>ENA-OREN01000863-OREN01000863.1-marine-metagenome-genome-assembly--contig:-NODE-863-length-39416-cov-5.084268_pt1 | contig 39416 bp, 35 predicted proteins | sample MGYA00248624_ERZ508555 | MGnify/ENA primary metagenome ERZ508555 (study PRJEB26222, sample SAMN06267773) | marine metagenome | isolation source: Saanich Inlet, British Columbia, Canada | place... | reverse complement strand
GCGTGGCTCAGCCGGGAGTTGGCAAAGTTGGCCGCCAGCGTTTGCGGCGGCCGTTTGGTTTCAACCTTGGAAGGCGGTTATGATTTGCAAGCCCTGGCCGCATCGGCGGCCGCCCATGTCACCGCCTTGATGGAAGCCTGCCCGTGATGATCGTCTTGCCCATTGATGGTGCGGCGGCGTAGACTTTAAGAGGCCGCAGGTGCGGTCCAATTATTGGATTTGGGGGTGCCAGCATGTCCGAGGAAGCGATTCCAAAGGATATCGAGAAACTAAGCTTTGAAGAAGCGCTCGAAGAGCTCGAAGCCATCGTCGAGGCGCTGGAACAAGGCTCGGGCCTCCTTGACGATGCGATCAAGGCGTATGAGCGCGGAACGTATTTGAAAAAGCATTGCGATACCAAGCTGCGCGCGGCGCGTGAGCGTGTCGATAAAATCAATATCGGCGCCGGCGGCGAGCCGGTGGCAGAAAAAATGGAAAGCGAATAGGGACCTCAGGCGTGCCTTTCTTCGAAGACGAACTGGCCGACATCGCGCGCCTCACCGACGCCGCGTTGAGCAGACTGATACCGGGTGGCGAAGGGCCGGAAGCGCAGGTTCTTGACGCCATGCGCTATTCGAGCTTGGCCGGCGGCAAGCGTCTGCGCCCATTTTTGGTGATCGCCACCGCCGATCTGTTCAACGTATCCAGGACGTCGTCCGAGCGGGTCGCGGCGGCTATCGAAATGGTGCACACCTATTCTCTGGTGCACGATGATTTGCCGTCCATGGACGACGACGATTTGCGCCGCGGGCGGCCAACCTGCCACATGAAATATGATGAAGCGACGGCCATATTGGCTGGCGATGGCTTGTTGACATTGGCGTTCGAGGTGATCGCCGGCGCCGAAACCCATGGCCTCGGCGAAATTCGCGCCGAGCTTGCCTTGGAATTGGCGCGGGCGATCGGCGCCCAGGGCATGGTTGGCGGCCAGATGCTGGATCTGCTGGCCGCCGAGCACGCATTGGATGTTCCCGAGATTACCCGGCTGCAACGGATGAAGACCGGGGCGCTTATCAGCTTTTCCTGCCAGGCGGGGGCGATCCTTGGCAAAGCCGGCGAACACCAGCGCCATATGCTGGCCGCCTACGCCCACGATCTGGGCCTGGCGTTCCAAATCGTCGATGATTTGCTGGACCTGGAGGGCGACGCCGAAGAGATGGGCAAGCGAACCGGCAAGGACGATCAAGCCGGCAAAGCCACATTTGTGTCGCTTCTCGGCGCCGAACGGGCCCGCGAGCAGGCCAATATTCTTACCGCCCAAGCCATAAAACATCTTGAGGTTTTCGCAGAAAAGGGCAAATTACTGAGTGACTTGGCCGAATTTGTGATAAAACGGCGAAAGTAATACCTTGTAATCAGTAATTATTTCGATCGTAAGGGATTTTTGGTGTCTAAAAAGAAAAACGGACAGCCGCCCAAAAGACTTTTGGATGGTGTTAATGTTCCGGCGGATATTAGGGAATTCTCCGCCGATGAATTGAAACAGCTTGCCTGCGAAGTTCGCGATGAGACCATTGACGCGGTTTCGATTACGGGCGGGCATCTGGGAGCCAGTCTTGGCGTCATCGAATTGACGGTGGCTCTGCACCATGTCTTCAACACCCCGGACGATCGGCTGATATGGGATGTCAGCCATCAATCCTATCCCCATAAAATTCTTACCGGGCGGCGGAGCCGTATTCGCACGCTCCGCCAAGGCGGTGGCCTGTCCGGGTTCACCAAGCGCAGCGAGAGCGAGTATGATCCGTTCGGCGCCGCGCATTCGTCGACCTCGATCTCGGCCGGGCTCGGCATGTCGGTGGCGCGCGATTTATCGGGCGGTACCAACAATGTCATTGCCGTCATCGGCGATGGCGCCATGAGCGCCGGCATGGCCTACGAGGCGATGAACAATGCCGGCTCCATGGATTCGCGCCTGATCGTTATTTTGAACGACAACGATATGTCCATCGCGCCGCCGGTCGGCGCCATGAGCGCGTACCTGTCGCGCCTGATCTCGTCGAAGCCCTATCGCTCGATCCGCCATTTCGCCAAGGAAGTCGCTGGCAAACTCCCGCGCCGGGTGGAAGAAACGGCGCGCCGGGCCGAAGAATATGCGCGCGGCATTCTGACTGGCGGCACCTTGTTCGAGGAATTGGGCTTTTTCTATATCGGCCCGGTCGATGGTCACAATCTGGATCATCTGCTGCCGGTGCTCAAAAATCTGCGCGATTCGGATGAAAGCCAGCCGGTTCTGTTGCACGTAGTCACCGAAAAAGGCCACGGCTATGAGCCTGCCGAAGCCGCCGCCGACAAATATCACGGCGTCTCCAAGTTCGATGTGGTGACCGGCGAGCAGGCCAAATCGGATTCCAATATCCCTTCCTATACCAGCGTCTTCGCCAAAGCCTTGATCGCCGAGGCCGAAGTCGATGACAAAATCGTCGCCATCACCGGCGCCATGCCGGCGGGCACCGGCCTCGACAAGTTCGGCGCCGCCTTTCCGGACCGTTGTTTCGACGTGGGCATCGCCGAACAGCATGCGGTAACCTTCGCCGCCGGATTGGCCAGCGAAGGCTACAAGCCGTTCGCGACAATCTATTCCACCTTCCTGCAACGCGCCTTTGATCAGGTGGTGCATGACGTAGCCATTCAGAGACTGCCGGTTCGTTTTGCCATCGACCGCGCCGGTCTGGTCGGCGCCGATGGCCCTACCCATGCCGGCGCCTTCGATCTCGCCTACCTCTCCTGTCTGCCGGGGTTTGTTGTAATGGCGGCGGCTGACGAGGCCGAATTGATGCACATGATCGCCACCGCCGCTTCGATCAATGACCGGCCGAGCGCCGTCCGCTATCCGCGCGGCGAAGGCGTCGGCATCGAAGTTCCGGAGAAAGGCGTGCCGCTTGAAATCGGCAAAGGCCGTCTGGTGCGCGAGGGAACGACGATTGCCATCCTCAGCCTCGGCACCCGCCTGGCCGAAGCCACCGCAGCGGCAGACGAGTTGGCCTCCAAGGGCTGGTCGACAACCGTCGCCGATGCCCGTTTCGCCAAGCCGCTGGACGTGGATCTGATCCGCCGCTTGGCCCGCGACCATGAGGTCGTGATCACCATCGAAGAAGGCTCCTCGGGCGGGTTCGGTGCCAGCGTCATGCAGCTTCTTGCCAATGAAGGCCTATTCGACGCCGGGCTAAAATTCCGCACTATGGTGCTGCCCGATGAATTCATCGATCAGGAAAAGCCCGACATTCAGTACGAGATGGCCGGGCTGAAACGCCAGGACATCGTTGCCACGGCGCTGCTTGCCCTCGGCGAAGAGGAAGCCGCCGCGACCGCGCCCAGCCCGAAGCGCGCCTGACAGGCGCCGGCCACCGTGCCGCCGGCAACTCCCAGTGATAAAAAGAGCGGCAAGCGCCGCCTCGACCAGCTGCTTGTGGAACGCGGGCTGGTGGAAAGCCGCAACCGCGCCCAGGCGATTATCATGGCCGGCTTGGTGTTCTCCGAGACCCGCCGCCTCGACAAGGCGGGGAGCCAAGTGGCCGCCGATTTGCCTCTTGAAGTGCGCGGTCAAGATCACCCTTGGGTTTCGCGCGGCGGGCTCAAATTGGATCACGCCCTCGCACATTTCGAGATTTCCGTAGCCGGGCTGATATGCCTTGATGTGGGCGCATCGACGGGCGGCTTTACGGATGTCCTGCTGGCGCGCGGTGCCGAGCGGGTTTACGCCATAGATGTTGGCCAAGGACAATTGGCCTGGAAGCTTCGCCAGGACGAGCGCGTCGTGGTCATGGAAAAAATCAATGCACGGTACCTCACCGCCGAAAGTCTTGGCGAGGCGCCTGGCTTTGTCTGTTGCGATGCCAGCTTCATCGGATTGCGAACGGTGCTGCCCGCCGCCCTTGATCTGGCGGCGCCGGGCGCTTACCTGGCGGCGCTGATCAAGCCGCAATTCGAAGTTGGCCGCGCCGAGGTCGGCAAGGGCGGCATCGTCACCAATCCCGATTTGCACGAGCGCGTTGTTGCTGAAATATCGGACTGGCTGGCCGATGTCATGGGCTGGCGCGTCCTCGGGACCACGTTAAGCCCGATCACCGGCGCCGGCGGTAACAAAGAGTTCCTGATCGTCGCACAAAAATAACGCTATCAGCCGCACTGGCCCCGGTGGCGCAGCATGTGATCGGCAAGCACGCAGGCAACCATTGCCTCGCCCACCGGCACGGCGCGGATGCCGACGCAGGGATCGTGGCGGCCTTTCACTGAAACGTCGGTATCCTCGCCGCCAATGGTAACCGTGCGCCGGGGCTTGAGGATCGAACTGGTTGGCTTAACTGCAAAGCGAAGCACCACGTCCTGGCCGGTGGAGATACCGCCGAGGATGCCGCCTGCGTTGTTGGATTGAAAGGCCGGCGCGTTTCCATTATTTCGCATTTCGTCGGCGTTGTCTTCGCCCGACAGCTCCGCCGCGCCAAAGCCGGCGCCTATTTCCACGCCCTTGACCGCATTGATGCTCATCACAGCCTTGGCCAGGTCGGCGTCCAGCTTGTCATATACCGGTGCGCCGAAACCGGCTGGCACGCCACTGGCAGCTATTTCGATCACCGCGCCGATGGAAGAGCCAGCTTTGCGAACCTCATCCAGATAGCTGTCCCACGTTTCGGCGCATTGGGCGTCCGGGCACCAGAAATCGTTTTCGATTACCGCCGACCAGTCCCAGTTGCCTCGTTCAATAGCGTGCGGGCCGATCTGGATGAGGGCGCCGCGTATTTCAATACCGGGCCCCAGCACCTTGCGCGCGATGGCGCCGGCAGCCACCCGGCAGGCGGTTTCGCGGGCGCTGGCGCGGCCGCTGCCCCGGTGGTCGCGAATCCCATATTTTTGTTGGTACGTGTAGTCGGCGTGGCCGGGCCGGAACAGATCCTTGATATCGTCATAATCCTTGGAGCGGGCGTCGGTGTTTTCGATCAATAGCGCAATCGGTGTGCCAGTGCTTTTGCCTTCGAACACGCCGGACAGGATTTGTACCGCGTCGGCTTCTTTTCGCTGCGTGGTGTGCCTGGATCGCCCCGGGCGGCGTTTGTCGAGCCATGTCTGGATATCGGCCTCGGCGATATCAAGGCCCGGCGGCACTCCATCGACGACGCAGCCAATGGCCGGGCCGTGACTTTCGCCGAATGTCGTGAACCGGAAAAGGTGACCGAAGCTGTTGCCCGACATGATCAGTCGTCCTTGGCAACCGTCATATCGGGGGCGTCGATGGCTTTCATACCGACGATGTTGTAGCCGCAATCAACATGGTGGGTCTCGCCGGTAACGCCTGAGGATAGATCGCTTAAAAGATACATCCCGGCGCCGCCCACATCGTCGGTGGTTACGTTGCGGCGCAAGGGGGAATTATATTCATTCCATTTCAGGATATATCGGAAATCGCCAATGCCCGATGCCGCCAGAGTTTTCATTGGCCCGGCGGACAGCGCATTTACGCGGATGCCTTGGGCCCCCAAATCTTCGGCGAGATAGCGGACCGATGCCTCCAGCGCCGCTTTGGCGACGCCCATGACGTTGTAGTGGGGCATCACCCGCTCGGAGCCCGCATAGGTCAGCGTTATCAGGCTGCCGCCATCAGGCATCAGCGCTTCGGCGCGCCGGCAGATGGCGGTGAACGAATAGCAGGAAACCATCATGGTCTGGGCGAAATTTTCCGCCGAGGTGGACACATATTTGCCCTTCAACTCGTCCTTGTCCGAATAGGCGATGGCGTGCACCACGAAGTCCAGTTTGCCCCATTTATCTTCGAGGGTCTCGAACACTTTATCGACGCTGGCCTCGTCGGTAACGTCACAAGGCAGGATGATGTCCGAGCCGATGCTTTCCGCCAGCGGCGTGATGCGCTTCAAAAGCGCGTCGCCCTGGTAGGTGAACGCCAACTCTGCACCGTGCTGATGAGCGGTTTTGGATATATTCCAGGCGATCGAGCGTTCGTTGGCGACGCCCATGATCAAGCCCTTCTTACCCGCCATGATGCCAGATGCGCTGTTCATGTTTTCCTCGTTTGGCTGCGTCAGTTGCTTCGGCGTACCAGCATAGGTAATGAGGCGCGCCGGATCGACCCCAAAATTATTTACCCGAATTTGATAAGGGGTTTGGACAAAATTACAATCGAATTTTATGCTGTAGGCGATAGCGGCATGCAAGGTGGCATCCAAGGTGGAAGATGACAAATTGACGGCTAGCGATCCGATCCAGATTTTTAAAGATTGGCTCGGTGAGGCAGAGGAAGGCGAAGCGGTCAATCCGACCGCCGTTGCCTTGGCAACCGCCGATGCCGATGGGAGGCCGTCGGTGCGTATGGTTTTGCTCAAAGAAGTCGATGAAGAGGGGTTTGTTTTTTACACCAACTCGGAAAGCCGGAAGGGTCTGGAGATGGCCGAAAACCCGCGCGCGTCCTTGTGTTTCTACTGGAAATCCTTATTGCGTGAAGTGCGCGTCGATGGCCCGGTTTCCAAGGTTTCGGACGCCGAAGCGGATGCCTATTTCGCCAGCCGAGCCCGCGCCAGCCAGATCGGCGCATGGGCGTCCAAGCAATCAAAGCCCATGCAAAACCGTTTCGATTTGGAAAAAAACGTTGCCGAATACACCGGCAAATTCCATATCGGCAAGGTATCGCGCCCGCCTTATTGGGAAGGCTACCGGATCCAGCCTGAGCAAATTGAGTTTTGGCAAGAGCGCCGCTTTCGTCTGCACGAGCGACTGATGTATAGCCGGGCCGGCAGTGGCTGGACGTCCCAGCGCTTGTTTCCTTAAAACCGGCTATCACCGGAGGATTTTCGTTGACCGATACACCGCTTGCCACCGAAGCCAGCCAAGAGACTGCCAAAAAACTTATGGTGGCGGCGACCTATGCGTCGGTGTCGGTGGCGGTGGTGTTGATCGTAGCAAAACTGGGCGCTTGGCTGTTTACCGATTCGGTTAGCCTGTTGTCTTCGTTCGCTGATTCGGTGCTCGATGCCGCCGCTTCGCTGGTCAATCTATTGGCCGTGCGCAGCGCATTGCAGCCCGCCGACCGCGAGCATCGCTTCGGCCACGGCAAGGCCGAATCCCTGGCCGGATTGGCACAGGCCGCGTTTATCGCCGGATCGGGCGTCTTTTTGTTGCTGGAATCGGTGGAACGGCTGATTACGCCCCGGGCGGTTGATCATGGCCTTATCGGCATCGCCGTCATGGGGGTCTCGATCATATTGACGGCCGTGTTGGTGGGCTTCCAGATGTACGTGGTAAAGCGAACCAATTCGATCGCCATCGCGGCCGATTCTCTGCACTACCGCATCGATATTTTGGTCAACTTCGCGGTTATAGTTTCGTTGCTGCTGGCCAGCTTTGGCGGCTGGCAACTGGCCGATCCTTTGTTTGCGATTCTAATCGTCGCCTATATGGGGACCGGCGCCTACAAAATATTGCGCCAGTCGCTGAAAGATCTCATGGATACGGAATTTGACGAAGCGGACCGGGCGCGGATCCGCGATATCGTGCTGGCGCACTCGGACGTGCTAGACATTCACGATATGCGCACCCGCTCGTCGGGCCCCGATGCCTTCATTCAATTGCACATCGAAATGGACCGCGATCTGAGCCTAGCTGCGGCCCATAAAATTTCGGACGAAGTCATGTTCAGCGTCGAAAAAGCGTTTCCCAATGCCGAGGTGCTGATCCACCAAGATCCGGAAGGCGTTGATGAACGGCGCGATCATCTATAACGCCAACAAATTTATTTGCTGCCACGGGGCCTGTGCTATGGTCTTGTAATTAAGAACAAAATTATTGAGGTTGCCATGAGCTATAAAGTAATTTTATCGCCGATTGATGGCGGCGAGGCTTGCCGGCGCGCCTTGGGCAGCGCCTATGAGATCGCAAAAACCTCCGCCGGCCACATTCAGGCCCTGCACGTGAAGACCGATTCAAAAGAAGCCGTGCCGCTGCTTGGCGAGGGCATGTCGGGCTCCATGATCGAAGAGATGATCGATCTTGCCGACCGCGACGCCAATGAACGCGCCCGCACCGCCAAAGCCATGGTCGACGAATTCGCCGCCGAAAATAATATTCCGATTACCGATGATCCCGCCAGCGTCACAGGGCCAACGCTCGCCTGGATACTCGAAGAAGGCCGCGAAGATGAGCGCATCGCGGGCCGGGGACGGGTCTCGGATTTGATTGTCATGGGCCAGCCGTCGGATGATGCCAGCCATTCATCGCTTTTAACCCTGCATGCGGCGATCTTTGAAACCGGACGGCCGGTCTTGATGTTGCCGGAAAATGCAGCCGACGTGGTGGGAAAAAATGTGGTGATCGCGTGGAACGGCGCCTCGGAGGCGGCGGGTGCGGTGGCCGGCGGCATGCCGCTGATAACCGGCGCCGACAAAGTTACCATCGTCACCGTCGATACGGAAAAAAGCGTCGGCGGGGTAGGCGGTGAAGCGCTGGCCGATTACTTGGGCTGCCATGGCGTCACCGCCGAGTGCCGCGCCATCGATGCCGAAAGAGCGCCTGTGGGCGAGGTGATTACAAATTTCTGTTCGGAAATCGGCAGCGATCTGTTGATCATGGGCGCCTTTACCCATAGTCGGTTGATCCAAGTCATCCTCGGCGGCGTCACCCGCAATATTATCGCCAACGCCAATGTTCCGGTGCTGATGATCCACTAAGCAAACAGGTCTTTCTGGCGGGGTGGCGGGTCGGCATCATGCCAGGCGAGGCTGTCATCGGGCGCCGGGCCCAGGGCCTTGGCGGCGGCGGTGAAATCCAGGTCCGGGTCGAGCCAGATGTCTTCCGAGCCCGCATCGAGGATCACAGGCATGCGCGAATGGATATGGGCGATGGCCGGTGCCGGCGCCACGGTGACAATGGTAAAATTGTCGCCATCTGTCAGACCAGCCATGGCGAACAGGCTTTCAGAGGCGTTATGGATGCGGGTCTTGATCTTGGCGGCGGCACCCCGGCGCCATTCGAAATAGGCGCTTGCCGGCACCAGACAGCGCGCCTCCAGCAGCGGCTGAAAAGTCTTTTTCTGGGCGAGGGTTTCGGCGCGGGCATTGATCAACGGTTTGTTGTCCCAACTGACATCCAATCCCCAGCGGAGCAGAGATATCACTCCGCCCTCGGTGATGACCGGCACCCGGTTGGTCGGCCGCACCTCTGCCATGGGTTGAAATTGCGGCCCGGCGGCGACATCGAAGCGCAAGCTCACTTGCTCGAAGGTTCCGTTGATTTCATATCTTGAGCACATGGCTGAACCCGGTTGCCGGACATTCGCGATCTTAATATCTGGTCTCGGCTCCCATTTTGGCCTAAAGGAAGGGAATGGAGAAGGGCAGAAAAACAGTAATCGTCACCGGTGCCAGCCGTGGTATCGGGCACGCGACGGCAAAGTTATTTCTGGACCGGGGCTGGCGCGTCATCACCTGCGCTCGCGCTGAGCCCGAAGCGGACTTTCGCCTGGACCAAACCTGGAGCCGCCATATCAATGTTGATCTTGTCGATGCGGCCAGCGTTGATGCGTTTATCGCCGAGGCCAACGGTGCGCTGGACGGCGAGCCGCTCTATGCTCTGGTCAACAATGCCGGCATGTCGCCGAAATCGCCCAACCAGGAACGGCTGGGCTGTCTGAACGGCGATATCGACGCCTGGCGCGATGTGTTCGAGCTGAATATCTTCGCCGCGCTCAAGCTTGGGCGGGGTTTTGCGCAAGCCTTGGCAAGCGGAAGCGGCGCCATTGTCAACGTCACCTCCATCGCCGGCCATATGATCCACCCCTTTGCCGGATCTGCCTATTCGTCATCGAAGGCGGCGCTGTCGGCCCTGACCCGGGAAATGGCCAACGAATTTGCCGCCATCGGCGTGCGCGTTAACGCGGTGTCTCCGGGCGAGATTGAAACCGACATGATCCAGCCGGAATACGAGATGCTGATCCCGCGCATTCCGTTGAACCGCATGGGCACGCCCGATGATGTGGCGCGCGCTATCTATTATCTAAGCGGCGAAGATTCCAGCTATGTGACCGGCACCGAAATATGGGTGACCGGCGGCCAGCATATGTTCTAAGCCGATTTTCGCGAGCCGTCTTTGTCCGATATTTCCGAACGAAGTGCATTTAGCCAGTTCAGGCGATGCTCCAGCATTTGTATTTCAATGTCCAGCCATTCGGCCAGATGCCGGGACGCTTCTTCGTGGTGAGCGCGGAGATCATCCAGCCGCGCCAATTCGGATTCGCAAGTCTCAATCAGGATTTCCGCCTGTGCCCGTTGATCGCCTTCGGGCAGAAATTCCAAAAACTTGATCTTCAAGGCCATGACCAGGTCATTGATGTCACCGGACCCGGCGCGCAAATTGGTGCGCATCAAGGTGCCGAGGACATCTCGGCCCTGATCGGTTATCTGCAACAGAGTTTCGCCGTTGATTTCGGTCTCTTCGACCAGCGATTCGAACTTCAACAATTCTACCGATTCGCCCATCAGATCGAGGGATGGGCCGGTCACGCGGCTGACAAAATGGCGGACCGCGAAGACAACATCGTCATAGGCCATGGGCTTGGCTGCCAGGGTGCCGAGGGCACACAGGCGGATAGCTTCTCTCGGCGTTAGAGTGTTGTCGGCATACATAATTTTGAGGGCGCTGGCTCGTATTTAGGACGCACGCATCCTAACACAGGAGACGCCCCTGGCTCAAATTTCGTTATCTAGAATGTTTTTTAGGACGGAACTTTAAAAATTTCAGGCTGCAGCCCGCAGCCCCAATTCGGCCCACACCTTGCAGAGCGCGGCGATCATTTCTTCCATGACCGCATCATTGTGCAGCGGTGTCGGCGTGAAGCGCAGCCGTTCGGTGCCGCGCGGGACGGTGGGATAATTGATCGGCTGCACATAGATATTATGCTGATACAGCAAGGTGTCGCTGGCTTCCTTGCACAGCCTGGGATCGGCGACCAACACCGGAACGATATGGCTGACCGACGGCATCACCGGGATGCCTTCTTCGGTCAGGCGCCGTTTCAGGCGGGCGGCCCGTTCCTGATGGGCGATGCGCAAATCATTATGGGTGCGCACATAGCGGACACTGGCCAAGGCGCCGGCGGCGACTGCCGGCGGGATGGCGGTGGAGAAAATAAACCCGTCGCCATAGGAGCGAATGAAATCGCAAAGCGCGGCCGAGCCGGCAATATAGCCGCCAACCACGCCAAAGCCCTTGGCCAGGGTGCCTTGAATAATATCGATGCGGTCCATGAGATCTTCGCGCTCGGCAACGCCGGCGCCGTTCTGGCCATAGAGGCCAACCGCGTGCACTTCATCGATAAATGTGAGGGCGCCAAATTCGTCGGCGATATCAAGAATTTCTTCGATCGGCGCAATGTCGCCGTCCATCGAATAGACGGATTCGAAGGCGATCATTATGGGCCGGCCGGTTTCGATTTCCTCAAGCTTTTTACGCAAATCCGCCATGTCGTTGTGGGCGAATATCTTTTTTTCCGCCTGCGAATGGCGAATGCCGGCGATCATTGAGTTGTGGTTCAACGCGTCCGATACGATCACGCAACCGGGCAGCATGGCGCCGATGGTGCTGAGCGTCGTCAAATTGGCAACGTAGCCGGAGGTAAAGATCAAAGCGGCTTCGCATTGATGCAGGTTCGCCAGTTCATTTTCCAAAAGCACATGATAATGGTTGGTGCCGGCGATGTTTCTGGTGCCGCCGGCGCCGGCGCCCGATTTATCGAGGGCTTCGTGCATGGCTTCGAGCACGATAGAGTTCTGGCCCATGCCGAGATAATCATTGGAGCACCACACCGTCACGTCGGTTTCGCCCGGATTGCGGTGATTTGTTGCCATCGGATAATTGCCGGCATCACGCTCCAAGTCGGCGAAAACCCGGTAACGGCCTTCTGCTTTCAAGGCGCCGACCTTATCGGCAAAGAACTTTTGGTAATCCATACTCGAAACTCCCGACGCCTCGCGGCTATTCTCCCGACGCCTCGCGGCTAGGGCCCGATTCTATCAAATGCCGGCCAAAACAACATCCTTAATTTGTACTGTATAGATTGGTTCTAATTATCGTTTTGCCAAGGGTTAAAACAAATTTTTATCCTCAATCATGGCAAAGGTTTCATCAAGGGCGTCATTCACGATTTTCAGAATTGTGGTGATCTGTTTGTCCTCGATAATCAGCGGCGGCGCGAAGGCGATGGTATCGCCCATATTGCGGGTGATCACGCCGGCTTCTTCCGCCGCTAGACGGACATGGTTGCCGATGCCGAGGTTGGCCGCAAAAGGCTCGCGGGTGCTTTTATCGCGCACCAATTCCAAAGCTCCGATCAAGCCAACGCCGCGGGCTTCGCCGACAAGCGGATGTTCGCCAAGGGCGCGAAGGCCATTCTGCAGCGTCGGAGAAATGCTGCGCACATGGGAGACAATATCCCATTCTTCGTAAATTTTCAGGGTTTCAAGCGCCACCGCGCAGGCCACCGGATGGCCGCCATAGGTATATCCATGGCCAAATATGCCGATTTTTTCGCTTTCGATGACCATAGCCTGGTACACCTGTTCCGACACCATCAACGCCGAGATCGGCACATAGGCCGACGAAAGCGCCTTGGCGAATGAGATCATGTCCGGTGCCAGATTGTAGGTTTGCGTGCCGAACATATTGCCGGTGCGGCCAAATCCGCAGATCACCTCATCGACGATGAACAGGATGTCATACTTCTTCAAGATCGCCTGGATCTTCTCGAAATAGCTGGCCGGCGGGACCAGCACGCCGCCGGCGCCCATTACTGGTTCGGCAAAAAACGCGGCGACTGTGTCCGGCCCCTCGGCCAGGATCAACTGCTCCAGGTTGTCGGCGCAGCGCGACGCGAAATCCTCTTCGCTCTCGCCGGCCTCGCCGTAGCGGTAATAGTGCGGGCAATCGGTATGCAGGATGCCGTCGATGGGAATATCAAAATCGCGCTGATTGGCGGGCAAGCCGGTCAGGCTGGCAGCCGCCACGGTCACCCCGTGATAGGCTTTCTGGCGGGAGATGATTTTCTTCTTATTTGGCCGGCCACGGGCATTATTGATATACCAAACCAATTTGATGGCGGTGTCGTTGGCTTCGGAGCCGGAATTGGCAAAAAATACCTTGGACATGGGCACCGGCGATATCTGCAGCAGCTTTTCCGCCAGTTCGATGGCGGCGGGGTGCGATTTTCCGTTGAAGCCATGGTAAAACGGCAGATCGCGCATGGCGCTGGCCGCTGTCTCGACCAGTCGCTCGTTGCCGAAGCCTAGCGCGGTGCACCAAAGACCGGCCATCGCCTCGATATAGGGTTTGCCGTCATCGTCATAGACGTAAATGCCATCACCCCTGGTGACGACAAACGGGCCATCCTCCTGATGGGTTTTGAGGTTGGTGTATGGATGCAAGAGGCTGGCGATATCGCGCGCGGCTAAAGAATTTGGCTGAAAGTTCATGGTTTGCTTTCCTTTGTTGCAACACTGCTTAGACCCGGCCCCTTGGCCAGATCAGTCGCGCCCGTATTGATCGTCAAATCGTTCGATATCATCTTCGCCTAAATAATTTCCCGATTGAATTTCCACAATGGTCAACGGATCATCGGTTTGGTTTTCTAGCCTATGTTTTACGCCAACCGGGATATAGGTCGATTGATTTTCCCGCAATTCTACAATTTCCTCGCCGCGCGTCACTGTGGCACTGCCCGATACGACGACCCAGTGTTCGGCTCTTTTATGGTGTAGTTGCAGGCTGATTTTAGCGCCTGGCGAGACACCAATCAACTTTACCTGAAAACGCTCTCCGATTTCCAGAGATTGATACCAGCCCCAGGGGCGATAAACCTTGGTGTGCGATACATATTCGCTACGCGCATCATCCTTCAAGGCGTCGACGAGATTTTTCACATTTTGCGCTTCTGCCCGGTCGGCGACCAGGACTGCGTCATCGGTTGCGACGACGATCATGTCCTTGATGCCAATGGCGGCGACCAGTTTATGATCGCTGCGTATATAAGAGCCGGTAACATTCTGCAGCACCACATCGCCGACGATGGCATTGCCGGCGTCATCGTGGTTCGAAATATCCCACAAGGCATCCCAGGAGCCGACATCGCTCCAACCCATATCGACCGCTACCATCTGCGCATTTTTGGTTTTTTCCATGACCGCATAATCGATGGAATTGGCCTCTATGGCCTCGAACGGCGGCGCATCCAAGCGGATAAAGTCGAGATCGCCTTGGCCGCCATCCACCGCTTGGCGGCAAAGGGCAGCCATTTCGGGCTGCCATAGCTCTAGCTCGGCTAGGAACGCGCTGGCGCGGAAAAGAAATATGCCGCTGTTCCAGAAATAACCGCCGTCTTTAAGATATTGCTCCGCCGTTGGCGCATCCGGTTTTTCCACAAAGGCTTCGACATCGTGGCAGCGGGCGGTGGCGGTTGCGGCGCCGGGACTAAGGATGTAGCCGTAGCCTGTCTCCGCCGAAGCCGGCGTGATGCCGAAGGTCACAAGCTTGCCGCCAAGCGCTGCCTGCAAGGCGGTTTCGATAGCGCCTTGAAATGCGTTGGCACCTAGAATGGCATGATCCGACGGCGCCACCAGAATAATCGGATCGGCGCCGGATTTTTCGGCCAGAATTGCGGAAACGGCCGCCGCCGGCGCCGTATTACGGCCCACCGGTTCAAGCACAATGCGTGCGTCCTGAACGCCGATTTCGCGCACCTGTTCGGCAATAATAAAGCGGTGTTCGTCATTGCATATGATAATCGGGGCGCCGTAGTGATCGCCGGAAAGCCGCTCCACAGTGTCCTGCAGCAGCGATTGTTCGGACACCAGCGATTGCAATTGCTTTGGATAGAGGGTCCGCGAAACCGGCCAAAGGCGCGTGCCGGAGCCGCCGGACAACACAACCGGGATAATTTTTTCAAAGGCGTTTTCGGGCATGGCTTGCTAGCGGCTCTCGGCTCTCCAATCTGACCACATTGCTACTCGATTTGGGCGCACCGGCCAATGCCCATATGGTCGAATTTTCGTGGGCGAGCGCTCATCCACGCGAAGCGGTAATTATTATATATAAGTGCAACCGAAAAAAATCCCAAACCTTTCGCTCCTTAACGCGTGTTCCGCTCAGCGGCCGGTGCTCGCGTGCGATACGGATTTGGGATCGAGCGCATCTTGCAAACCGTCGCCAAGGAAATTGAAAGCGATCACGGTAACGAAAATGGCTATTCCCGGAAAGAAGGCCAATTGCGGCGCCGAATAAATCAGTTCCTGTGCATTGGTAAGCTGATTACCCCAGCTTGCAACCGGCGGCTGGATGCCGAGCCCGAGAAAACTAAGCACCGATTCCAACAAAATGATCTTGCCCGCCGATAATGTCGTCGCAACGATGATCGGCGAGACCAGATTGGGCAGGATATGAACGCCCATGATGCGCCATGCGCTGGCGCCTTGGGCGCGCGCGGCCAAGACAAAGTCACGCTCACGAATGCTGAGCGCGGCACCGCGCACCAGCCGCGCCGAGGTTGTCCAGCCAACCAGCGCGACGATGAAGATTATGCGGTAAAGGCTAATCAGCTCCGAATTGATCAGCGCCGGAGGAATGCCAAGCTTATTCAGATCGATCGCCGCCAGCACAATCAGCAGCGGCAAAAACGGCAGCGCAATGACCGCATCGGTGAAGCGCATCAGCAATGCATCCAGCCAGCCGCCCCGGTAGGCGGCCGCCAATCCGACCATGGTGCCGATCACCGCCGCCGCAATCGCCGTCACCGCGCCGACCAAAAGCGATACCTGACCGCCATAGAGCATACGGACAAAGACGTCGCGGCCCAACTCGTCGCGGCCCAGCCAGGCATCGGTGGTGGGCAGCGTAAAGCGGTGCAGCAAATCCACCCGCGACGCATCGATACCAAACATAATTTCGAATAAAGGTGCGACCGCCGATAGTACCGCCAATACAATCAGCAGCGCGGCGCTTGCCATAGCCAATTTGTGATGGCGGAATCGTTGCCAGGCCAGGGACCAGGCGCCGCGTTCGCTGATGGGCGGTTTATCGCTCATTTGTAGCTGATCCTGGGATCGAGCCAGCTATAGACGAGATCCGCCGCCAGGTTGCCGAGCAAGGTCAAAATGGTCGCAAACAAAAGCGCCACCATGGCGAGGTTGAAGTCGTTGCCCATGATGGCGTCGAAGATCAGTTTGCCCATGCCCGGATAGGCGAAGATGATCTCGACCGCCAGCGCACCGGAAAACAAAAACCCGATATCCAGTGCCACTACGGTCACCACCGGTATCAGGGCATTGCGCAAAGCATGCACATAGACCACGCGTCCATTGCCGGCGCCCTTGGCGCGCGCCGTGCGGATGAAATCGTGGCGCAGGGTCTGGATCATCTCGGAGCGCATATAGCGGATATAGTCACCAATACTGACAACCGTGACGGTGGCCACCGGCAAGACCAGGAATCGCGACCGGTCCCAGATGCCCTCGGCGCCGATGGTGCCAATACCGCCGGCCGGCAGCACCGCCAAAATCACCGAAAATAGGGTGATCAAAAGCAGGGCTAGCCAGAACGATGGCAGCGATATTCCGGCGAAAGCCAGGAAATTTATCAAATAATCCATTTTGGAATATGGGCGGATGGCCGCCGCGATACCGGTCGGCAGGGCGATCACAATCGCCAGCAAAAAACTAAGGCCGAGCAGCAGCGCCGTATTTCCAAGCGCCGGCCACAACACCGTTAATACCGGTTTGGCGTGTTGCCGCGAAAACCCGAGATCACCGGAAAACACTGCGCTTAACCAATTGAAGTATCTCTCGGTGATCGGGCGGTCCAATCCGTAGATCGCGCGTAGCCGCTCCGCATCTGCCGAGGATAGCTTCGGATCGGCGCTGATCATCAGATCGATCGGATCGCCCGGCATTAGCCCCATAAGCCAGTAGATCACGAACGACATAACGCCAAGCACGACAAGGGATTGAACAAGCCGGTCCAGGAAATATCGCGTCACGGGCCACCTCGGCAAATTGGCATGGGTTTAGTTTATACCGTTGGGCAAAAAAATACCCGCCGGATATGGCAGGCATTTCTTCAAATGTTTGTGGCGGCCAAGGCCGCTACCGCGTGCGAATGATTTTTACTTCTCGCCTTCGAGCAAGCCTTCGGAAATATTCAAATTCATACTGATTAAACTGTCGAACAATTCTTCCGTGGGGTCAGTCAAACCCTTGCTGGTTTGTTTGTCGACAAAAATGCTGAGGCTCATCAAATTGGCCTTCAGCTCTTCCGGTAAATCATTGTTATCCTCAGAGACATCGGCCTGAATAATCGACCAAAGAAGCTGATTGTATTTCAATGCTCTTTCGCGAAGATCCGCGTCGTCCAAATTTTGCTTGGCTTGGTCAAGAACGTAAGCAGCTTGCGAAAAGGCCGCCGCGTCCATTTCTCGTTTGTTAGCAAATTGAACTTTTAGCTCGTCTGCCATGTGGTCTACCTCAATTGCGCGCGGATCGTCATATTACAAAACGCGTAATGAAAAGCTGCAAAAATATAAGGCATTTATCAAAGTTGTTGCAACCATTCTTATGAATCAAACACTTGTGGGGTAAATGAACAGTTAATTTTATACAGGATTGGCAAAGTGGCAAGCGGTGATATGGCCATTGGCAACGGCATCTATCGGGCCGAGCTGAGGCCGCTCAATTCGGCAGATATCCTGGACATTTGGGCACCGAGGGTGAAATGGGCAGCCATGCGGTATGTTCCCGGAGGACGCGGCTTCGCCCTTGGCAGGTTGTGGTTTTTTGCCCATCCGTTTGCCGATTTCAGGTGCCGCTTCCAGGAGCGCCCGCGTATAGGGATGTGACGGCGAAGAAAAAAGCGATTCGGAGGCGCCCAATTCTACTATTCGGCCCAGATACATAACCGCCACCCGGTCTGCGATATATGCAACCACCGACAGATCATGGCTGATAAATATATAGGTCAAACCTTGGCTGACCTTCAATTCCGCCAACAAATTGATCACTTGGCTTTGCACCGAAACATCAAGTGCGGACAAAGGCTCGTCGGCGATGACAAGTTCCGGGGCAGAGACCAGCGCCCGGGCGATGGCAATCCGCTGGCGTTGGCCGCCGGAAAACTGGTGCGGATATTTACCTAGGTCTTGGGTGCCGAGGCCAACAGAGCTGGCCACCTCGGCAACGCGGCTGTTACGGAAATTGCGGGCGATGCCGTGGATGACCAATGGCTCGGCAATTATCTCGCCAACTGTGAGCCGGGGGTTCAGCGATCCATGGGGGTCTTGGAATATCAACTGGCTGCGGCGACGAATATCTTTGCTGCGGGCGCCGCCTCTCAGGCTTACAGGATCGCCATCGAACCATATTTCGCCGCTATCGGGTTGGTGTAAAAGCGCCAGGGTCTTGGCCAAGGTCGATTTTCCGCAACCCGATTCGCCGACGATCGCCAAGGTCTCGCCTCTGGCTAGGTCAAAGCTGACCCCATTTAAGGCATGGACGGACGGTTTGCGGCGACCGAACAATCCGGGAGAGCGGACCGGAAAATGTTTCACCAGATCGCGAACCTCGAGCAAGGGTTTGCTTGATGCCGGTTCTATTGCCATCACTCGCCCGCCCTAAAACAGGCGGAAATGTGGCCCGGTGCAATCTCGACAGGGGGCGGGATGGCGCCCCGGCATTGGTCTTCAGCCATATCACAACGGCCTACGAACCGGCACCCGGTGAGGCGCAAATCTTCCGGCCCTACGGAGCCCGGCAATGATGGCAGTTTTTCGCCCCGCCGCGCCCTGGATGGCAGGGTCTGAAGCAAGCCGCGCGTGTAGGGATGATTGGGCCGGGCAATCAACGCAGGGCTGGGCGCCTGTTCCGCCGCGCGCCCCGCATACATGACCAAGATGTCGTCGGCGACGGCTGATATGGTCGCCAGATTATGGCTGATGAACAGGATTGCCATGCCAAACTCGTCCTGAATATCCAGTATCAATTCTAGGATTTGCGCCTGGATGGTCGTGTCGAGCGCCGTCGTCGGCTCGTCGGCGATCAAGATATCGGGGGTGCAGATCAGCGCCATGGCGATCATGCAACGCTGGCGCATGCCGCCGGATAATTGATGCGGATAGGAATCGAAGCGCTGGGCGGCGCTTGGGATGCCGACCCTCTCAAGCAGTCCGATGGTCCGTGCCCGGGCTTCGTCCTTGGTGGCAGCGTTGTGCAGCCGGTAGGCCTCGGCAATCTGGGCGCCGATGGTAAAAACCGGATTGAGCGCCGTCGCTGGCTCTTGGAAAATCATGGCGATCCGGTTGCCGCGCAAGGCGCGCAGGCCGGTTTCGGGCAATTGGCGGAGATCGGTCCCGCCGAACACTATTTGGCCACCGGTGATGCGGCCCGGCGCCGGCACCAATCCTAAAAGGGCGAGCGCGGTGATCGATTTACCGCACCCCGATTCCCCGACCAGCCCCAAGGTTTTGCCCTTTTCGAGGGCCAGCGATATTCCATCGACGACGCGAAGATCGCCGCCGTCATCCGTGGCCGGGAACGAAACCGCCAAATCGGAGACCTGCAACAGGGCGGTTGCGGCGGCGTTCGATGCGAAGGAGGTTGCGCCATTGAAATTCATGTCCACATTTGAACCCAACGACAATTGTTAAGCAAAGCAAATTGCCGCATAGGTGGCTATTCGGTGCGTCTCGCGGCCAAGTCCAGCAATAGGTTCTCTTGGCGAAGGTCGGGCTCGCCGCAATGTTCCAACATGATGGCGCGGCAACGATCCCGAAGCACGATTGCCCGCCACCAGGCGTCGTCTTTACCGCCGCCCGGCGCAGGCTCTGCTTGCAACGCGGTGAGCAGCCGCACCTGGATACGTCCCGGGCGCGGAATAAATGTGCCGTCGCGCAGCACGTGACGGGAGCCGCGGATCACCACCGGTGCGATGGCGATCTGGCTTTCGGTGGCCGCCAGAAAGGCGCCGGTTTGAAAGGGCAACAGGCCCGCCATGCGGCTCAACGTTCCTTCCGGGAAATAGACAACTGGATTGGCGTTTGTCGCCAGCGGCTGGACGCGGCAGGCATCGGCGAGGCTTTTGGTGACATTGAACCGCTCGACAAAATGGCTGCCGAGGCGGTTCAGGAATATGCGCGTGATCGGATTTTTGGACAATTCGGCCTTGGCGACGAAGCGCAACGGTTTGCCCAAGGCGAAGGCCAGCACCGCCCCATCCAGGTAGCTGGAATGGTTTGCGGCCAGGATGATCGGTCCGGCGGCCGGCAGATGCCCCAAGCCCTCGGTGGTGATTTTTATGCGGGCGATGGAAAACAGGATGCCAGTTGTGCCCCGCACCAGGCGCCATCGCCAGCTTTCCACCGGAAGTAACGCGACGCCCAGCCATGCCAGGGGCGCCAGGACAACGATGGCGGCACCTACATAAAAGGCGAAGGACGCGCCGCCGAGCCGGTGGGCGCCGCGCCGCACCATCGCGCGATGGCCGGAGACGGCAATCCTGAATTTTTGCCATTTGAGCGAAGCCGGGCCCGCATCGATGGCGCCGCTCTCGAACATATGGCGGGCGGCGGCACGCCTGATCTTGCCGCTCGACGTTTTCGGCACGGTGCGCGGCGCTACCAGCAGGACCCGGTCCGGCGGCTCGCCCGCGATATCGGTGGCGCGGGCATTGATTTCCCGTTCCAATGCCGTGTGTGCCTCATCGCCGCGTCGCCTCGTTTCGGCCATGACAATCAGGCGCTCGGTTGCCGAGGCCGGATCGGGGCTGCCGAAAACGGCGATACCGCCGCTGCGCAGGCCCTCCAGACCGCTCAAAGCGGCTTCGATTTCGACCGGGTGGATATTGCGTCCACCCCGGATAATCAAATCCTTAACGCGCCCGGTAATGTATATCTCGCCTTCTACGGAATAGCCGAGATCGCCTGAGTTCAGCCAATCGCCGTCGAACAATGCCTTTGTGGCCTCGGCGTTGTGCAAATAGCCGCTGGACGCGGATGGTCCTTGAAACTGGAGGCGGCCCTGGCGGCGGTCGGGCAATTCGCGCCCACCTTCGTCGACGATGCGCAGTTGATGGCCGCTGATCGGATAGCCGCAGGAAGGTACCGATATTGCATCATCGGCGCTGGTGATTTCCGCCGCGCCGGTGCGAGCCAGTTGCTCGGCATCGATGCGGTCGAACCGCGGGCCCCGTCCCACGGTTGGAAATGTGAGGCCGACGGAATTTTCCGCCAATCCATAGACCGGCATCATGGCGGTGCGGGCGAAGCCAATTCCGGCAAATCTTTGCATAAAGCTTTCGATGCTCGGCACGTGGATCGGCTCGGCGCCGCAAAACGCCACTCGCCAGGAAGACAAATCGCAGCCATCCAGATCGGCATCAATGATGCGCGCCTGGCAGGCTTCATAGGCGAAGTTGGGGCCGCCCGATATGGTGCCCTTATAATTGGATATCGCCCACAGCCACCGCTGCGGGCGGGCGAGGAACGACAGCGGCGCCATCAACACCAGCGGCATGGCGTAGGTGAGGCTGCCGAGCCAGGCGCCGATCAGTCCCATATCGTGATAGAGGGGTAGCCAGCTTACAAAGACGTCGTGCGGTGTGACCTCCAGCCGCTCGCCCATGGCCCGGATATTGGCGAGCAGATTGGCATGGGAGAGCACCACGCCCTTGGGGTCGCCGGTGCTTCCCGATGTGTATTGAATGAATGCCGCGTCGCCAGAGGCGGGGTTAGGCAGATGTGTGGGCATCGCCGCGCCTTTTAATTCATCCGGCGTCACGACGGCGCGCAAACTTGCCGCCCGCGCTATCGCCAGGCGCGCAAACGCCACCGCTTCGGGAACGGTTATCATGATGGCGGCACGGGCGTTATCGGCGATAGCGCCATGGCGGCGCACATGTTCCTCCAATTGCTGCGCCCGGCCCGGTGGATAGACCGGCACCGGAATGCCGCCGGCCAGCAGAACACCAAAGAAGGCGTTGAAATAATCTTTACCGGTGGGCAGCATGACGATCACCGGCTCACCTGTTTGCAGGCCCTTGGCAATTAGCCCGGCGGCGAATTCTCTGGCACCGTTCCACAAGTCTCCGTAGGTGATTTCGGCGGGCTCGCCCTGATCCAAGAGCAGCCGGATATGGGTGCGCCCGGGATGCGCCTGGGCATGCCATGCCAGTACGGCGTTTAAGGTGTCGGCGCTTTTGGGTGCGGAGCCAGCCGCCTCGGGCGTGGGTGCGGAGGTGGCCGCCGCCATCGTCATCGCCGGAGCGCCGGCGGCGGCGGTGATGGCGCGCAACAGCTCGGCCGGGGTCTCTGCGCGGCCGATCACATCATCGGGCAAGGTCACGCCGAATTCCGTTTCGGCGCGGTGCACCAATTCCATGCGCGACAGGCTGTCGAACCCCAGATCCCGGTCCAGGGACGCATCCAGGATTGCGCCCCGGCCGTCGGCAAAATTGCGGCCCATCTCGTTCATCATCTCCGATAGAACCGTGATCAATCTATCGGCGCCCGAACGATCCTTCGCCGGCTGCTTCGCTTTGCTATCGGAATTCACCAACCATCCAGTCCCATCGTTGCGCGGCCAAGCATAATCCAAGCCCGGCATTTTGTGGAGGCGCACATCAATAATGGCGGCAGGCGCGTCTTAAAGTTGGCATAATTTAATGATTTAAGGCTTCAAACCCACTGGGATTCGTTTTAAGAGAGTGACGGGGTGCGATAATTTCACCGCCGGAAATAAGGATGCAGGTGCATGCGCAACAAATTTCTAAATCTGATTATCTCCGTTGGCCTAGTATCGGTGTATTCCGCCGGTGCGCTGGTGGCCACCCCCAGCCCCGCCGCCGCCCAGGACCGAGTTCAGCTGCAAGTGTTCATGATGAAGCTGCCGACCGGACGCGGCAAGCAAACCAAGCACACGCCGATCACGGTCTATATCGATACCGATCACCCGAAGGATTCGCGCTATGTCTGCGCCATCGCGCCGCGCATCATCAATTCGGTGTTTTCGCGGCTGCGCAGGATGAAGCTGCGGCTGGATAAGGACGGCTTGCTGGACATGGGCCGAATTACCGAAACCTTGCGCCCGGTGGTCAAACGGGCGGTCAAGCGCGATATCGTTCGCGGTGTCGAGGCGCGCCAGCGAACACCTAAGGTAAGCGCGGCCGGTGCCCGATTGTTCACGCGCACAGGCTGCATCGGCGTCGGCGAAGAAGACGAATAACGTAGACTTGCCATTCGCCGAAAACGGCGATCTTCGCATCTACCATGCGCGGGGTGGGCAAGGCCCGGCGGCCCCCGAACACATGACCCAAATTCTACTGGCCGGATAAGCGCCGATGGTAATTTTCGATCACGGATTTCGTTTGTTCTTTCTGTTCGCCGGGATTTGGGCGTCGGTGGCGATCTTGGTCTGGAGCGCCGCGCTCCTTGGGTTGGAGCCGCTTGGGCCCGGAGGCGATCTTTTATTCTGGCATAGCCATGAAATGTTGTTTGGTTTTGCCGCCGCCGCCATGAGCGGCTTCCTGTTGACCGCCTTGCCCAATTGGACCGGCCGAAAACGCATTCAGGGTTGGAGCCTGGCCGCTTTCGCAGCCCTGTGGCTGGCCGGCCGGGCCGCCATGTTGACGGCCCCGATGATCGGCGCCAGCTTGGCGGCGGTGCTTGATCTTGGTTTCTTAAGCCTGATGGCGGTCTATGTGGCGGCGGAGGTTTGGCGCTCAAGAAACTGGCGCAACCTGCCGGTTGCCGCGCTGATCACCCTGTTCGCCGCTTCCAATTGGCTGGCCCATTGGACTGCCCTCGGCGGCGCCGCGCCGCCCATAGACGGAAGGCGGCTGGCGATATTTACTCTGGCGATTCTGGTTGCGTTTATCGGCGGGCGCATCGTGCCGGCCTTTACCCGCAACTGGCTGGTGCAAAGCGGTGCCAAGGTTTCGATCCCAAATTTCGGCCGCTTCGATGCCGCCGCCGTCGGGCTTCTGGTTCTAAGCTTTGCCGCCGCCCTGGCGGCGCCGGATAGCGCTCTGCCGGGCTGGCTCGCGCTGATTACGGCAGCGGTCCATTTTGTCAGATTGATGCGCTGGCAGGGCTGGCTGAGCCTCGCCGAGCCATTGGTCTGGACCCTACATCTGGGTTATCTCTGGCTGGTGGCCGGCGTGGCCGCGCTGGGCGCTGCCTGGCTGGACTGGGGGATATCCGAAACAACCGCCATGCACGCGCTGACTACGGGCGCCTTTGGCACCATGATCATTGCCGTCATGACGCGCGCGTCGCTTGGCCATTCAGGGCGCCCGCTGCGGGCCGGGCCAGGGGAATTGATCATTTATTTGCTGGTCCTTGCGGCCGGGCTGGCGCGCCTAGTGGCACCGTTCTGGGCCGATCAAACCCAGTTGCTGATCATCGTTGCTGCCATTGCCTGGGCGGGCGGGTTCGGATTATTCTCGGTGCTGTATTTTCGCCTGCTGACCAGGCCCGCCTAAATATCTAACGGGACTTCCAATCCTCCACCCACAGCGTTGTGGTGCCGAGATGGCCAGTCGGCGTAACGCCGCTCAGCCATTTCGGAAGGATGTAGGCATTGGCGCGGAAATAGAGCGGAATAACCGGCAATTCGCCCGCATAGATGCGCTGGAAACGGTGCCATAATTGCTGGCGTTTATCCCGGTCCAGTTCCACCTCGATACGTTCGATCAGGCTATCCATCTCGGCGTTTTTAAAGCCGGTATAATTTTGCCCGCCCCAATTATTGGATTTGGCCGGTATGTGTTTGGAATGCAATGTCGAACGCGGCACACTTTCCGGCGCGCTGATCCAGGCGAACATGGCGAAGGACGAAAACTTACGGTGGGTGACGGTTTGCCCGAAAAACACACGAGCAGGCTGGTTGCGGATGCGCACATCGATGCCGGCCTGCTTCCACTGGCTTTGCAAAACCTGTTCGACCAATTCCCGTGTGCGGTTGCCCGCCGTGGTCATGATTTCGAAGGACAGTTTGTCGCCGGCCTTGTTGTGGCGAAAGCCGCGCCGCTTTACCGACCAGCCGGCCGCATCCAAAAGCCGTGCGGCTTTTTTGGGATCGAACCCATAGATTGGAATATCGGTGGTATAGATCCAATCCAACGGGTTGATATTGGTGTGGGCAACGGGCTGGCGGCCCTCGAACAATTGCTTCGAAATTGCTTCGCGGTCGATGGCGTGGATCAAGGCCTGGCGCACACGCCGGTCTTTGAGAACCGGGTTGTCGAGATTAAGATCGATATGCTCGTAAATCAGCCCCGGCTTATAGGTGATGTTGAATTTGCTGCCATGGCGCTTATCGAAGGCCAGCGCCTGATCGATGGTGATGCCGAGATCGCCCGATATCATGTCGATAGAGCCGGACAACAGGTTCGATTCCAAGGCCGCCGTGTTGCCGATGACGCGGACGACAATTTGTTTGAAGTACGGCTTTTTGCCCCACCACGATGGGTTCGGGCGCAAGACCACATGGGCACCGGGGCTCACCTCTGTTATCAGGTAGGGCCCGAAATAGAGCCCCTTGTTGGTGACGTCGGTGACATAGAGGGTGCGGTTCTTGTATTCGGCTGGATTGGCGTCGAAGACTTTCTCTTCCAGGTGGGCGGGCAGTATGTCGAAACCGCTGATCGAATTGTAGTCGAAAAACACCTTGTCGTAGTGAAGGGTGAAGGTCTTCTCGTCTATGGCATCGATTTTGTAGACGCGGCGGTAAAATTCAAGGCCGGAGAACCCGCTCAAGGCATGCCGGCCGGCGCGCCAGGTAAAGACAACGTCGCGGCTGGAGAGCGGCATGCCGTCCCCCCATTTGGCGTCTTGGCGCAGCCGGTAGGTAACTCCGATACCGCGTTTCCCGTCCGGCGTGGTTTCCAGTTTGGCCTGCCCGTTCTCCAGGGTTGGCAAGGTCTCGCATAGCATGCATCCCAAATTCCATGCGGCGCTGTGCATGGTCAATGGCCTTCGGGTCATGCCCAGAATATAGCTCTTGGCGAGCATAGAATCGATGTTGGGATGAAAGGTGGAGGGGAACTGGGTGATGCCGATGCTCAGCGTATCTTTCGCTGCGGCGCCAAGCGCGGGCAGGGCTATCGCAATCGCCAGAACAAGAAATTTTAATAGTTTCAACGCCAAACCTCCAGGCTTTGAAATGTAGCCCGCGGCCCGCCCTCAGTCCATCGCCGCCTTGCCACCATTGGCTGCCGACCAGGCGACCGGATCAGCAAGGAAATTCCGCACCCCGGAAATCTCATCCTCGGAAAAATATTTTCCGGCCTCGGCGGCGGCGAGAACGTCGTGCCAATCGGCAAGGTAATGCATGTTGGTTCCGGCCTTTTTCATGGTTTCCTCGGCGCCGGGAAAGGCCCGGTAATAGAACACCACGAAGATATCGGTAACCACGCCGCCGCCGAGGCGCAACGCGTCGATAAAGTTGATCTTGCTGCCGCCGTCGGTGGCCAGATCTTCCACCAAAAGAACCCGCTTGCCGTCTTCCAGATCGCCTTCGATCTGGGCGTTGCGGCCGAACCCCTTGGGCTGCTTGCGCACATAGAGCATGGGTCGGTCTATGGATTCGGAAATCCAGGCCGCGTAAGGGATGCCGGCTGTTTCACCGCCAGCCACGAGATCGATGGCGGCGGCGCCGATATCACGTTCGATCAATTCGACACCAAGCTCGATCACCCGGCGGCGCTGCGCAAGGTAGGCGATCAATTTTCGGCAATCGATATAGACCGGGCTGGCCCAGCCGGCGGTCAGGACATAGGGCTCCGACGGGCGAAAGTTGACGGCGCCGATTTCAATCAAAATCCTGCCCGCCTCTTCGCCGGCGGCGCGCCGCAAATCCGATGTTGTTTCATTTACCATTTGTTACCTCGCTGCATGCAATCTTCAATCAAATGTTTAAGTGAGAATCGGGACCGTGACAATTCTCTTAGGCCCCGATTTTCGAAGTGGTGAGTTAAAGCGTGAACCAGCTATCGAGACCCGATAACGGGCTGGCAGAGCGAGCCGCCAATCATCTTGGCGCCGGGCGTCTGTCTGAGGCCGAGAGCGGCTGCCGCCGTATCCTTGCCGAGCGCCCCGATGATGGGGCTGCGCTTCGCATGCTCGGCGTCATCGCCTACCGGTCCGGTCAGCCGGACGCGGCGCGCCGTCTAATCGAAAAAGCGATTGCCGAAAACCCCCTGGATGGAGAGGCGCAACATGCCTTAGGCCAGGTACTCATGCAGATGGGCAAAGGCGGCGCGGCTATCCATGCTTTTGAGGCGGCGCTTTCCATAACGCCGCGTAATATCGGCGCGATTTTAAATTTGAGCACCTTGAAGCGCCTCGGCGGTGATACCGATGGCGCGCTGGAATTTTTGTTGCCGGCCTTGGTACGGGATAACGCCAGCCCGGATATTCTGAACGAGATCGGCATTTGCCACCTGCACGCCGGGCGCGCCGAAGCCGCCGCCGAATGGCTGGCGCGCGCCGTTCGCTTGGCGCCCGCATCAGCCATCTATCGCAATCATCTGGCCTTGGCCCTTGAGGGTGCCGGCGAGCCCGAAGCCGCCATCGGTGAATATGACCGGGCTCTGGAAATTGACCCCAACCATTCCGAAGCCGGCTGGAACCGGACGGTGGCGCTGATGGCCCTTGGCCGCTACGCGCAAGGTCTCAAGGGCTGGCATCTTCGCCGTGGCCACCGAAGCTACCGGGCACGGGCTATCCAATTGCCGGAATGGGACGGCAAACAACTGGATGAAGGGCGCCTGTTGGTGTATGCCGAGCAAGGTCTCGGCGATCAAATATTGTACGCCGCGTTGTTGCCGCTGATCGCGGCCAGCGCGCCGGCGCTGACCTTGGAGGCCGAGCCCCGGCTGGTGCCCCTGTTTGCCCGCTCATTCTCAGGTACCGAAGTGATCGCTGCCGCCGCATCGCCCGGGCCAGAGGTTACCAGCCCCAAAACGGTTGCCCGCCATTCGATCGTTGATCTCGCGCGTGAATTGCCGGGGGCTGCGGAAACCATTTTGCCGGCGGCGGGTTATTTGCAGCCCGATGGGCCCCGCCGCGATGAATTTCGCGCCCGCCTACAGGCCTTTGGCCCGCCCCCTTACGTTGGCATATCGTGGCGCAGCGGTGCCGATGGGAACGGCGCGCCCAAATCCATCGATCTGCATCGCTGGCGCAAAATTCTGCTGCAAGGGCCGGCGACGTTCGTCAATTTGCAATATGGCAATACCGATGAGGATATAATCAAAGCGGAGCGTTTGACCGGCGCGCGTATTTATACGGACCTGGATTTGGACCGCTTCGCCGACCTGGATGGCTTGGCGGCGTTAATCGGTGCCCTCGATCAGATCATTACCACATCCAATATCACTCCGATGATCGCCGGCGCCATTGGCGTGCCTTGCTGGATCATGCTGCGCAAATCGCCGTTCTGGTATTGGGGATTGGCCGGCGATCAGGCGCCGTTCTTTGCCTCGGTGAGATGTTACCGCCAGGAGACTGCCGGAGAATGGGACAGCGTGATCGAGCGGGTGGCGCAGGATTTCCGCCGCGTAACCAACCGCAGACGGGTATAAGGAACATGCAGCCGCAAATTAATATATTGAGCAATTCGGCCGCACCGCCGCCGCCCGCGAATTCGGTGGATAGCTTGCTGGCGGGTGCCATGTCCCTGCATCAATCGGGGGCCTTCGATGCGGCCGAAAAAGCGTACCGGCGTGCCTTGAAACGGGCGCCCGACCGGGCCGACATCCTGCATTTGACTGGATTGGCTGCCCATCAAGGGGGGCGCAATCTGGACGCCGTCAAGCTGATCCGCCGCGCCATCAGGCGTGCGCCCAGGGAAGTCTCCTACCGGGTCAATCAGGCCATTGTCTTAAACGCCCTTGGTCGCTGGCAGGAAGCGGAGAAGGCTTGCCGCGCAGCGCTCAAATTGCAGCCCGGTAATGGCGAGGCCAATAACAATCTGGGCCGCGCCCTGGCGGGGCTGGGCCGGACCGAGGCGGCGGCGGCCTACCGGGCCGCTATCGAAGCCGGCGGGGCAGGCGGCGCGGCTTACAATAACCTCGGCCTTCTATATATGCAGGCAGGCAGCGCCGCCGAGGCCGCTGAATGTTTTCAGAGCGCCATAAAGATCAATCCCAATTTCACCTTGGCGCTCACCAATCTGGCGACCGTGTGTTTGAGCGCTGGCCGGCTTGATGAGGCCGAACAGGCGTGCCGCCAGGCGCTAGAGGTCGAACCGGATCTGGTCGCCGCCTTGCATAGCCTAGCCACGGTGAAGTCGGCCAGGGGCGAGCGCGCCGAGGCCGAAGCCTTGTTCGAAAAGGTGCTTTGCCTTGATCCCGGCCACGGCTTGGCGCGCATAAATTTGGGCTCGGTGAAATCGGCGCAAGGCAAATATGGGGAGGCCGAAGCACATTTCCGCGGTGTCCTTAAGTCCGCCCCCGAAAGCGGCGAAGCGCATTTGAACCTCGGGTTCTGTCTGGCCGATCAGGGCAATCTGGACGTGGCATTGCAATGTTTCCGCCGCACGATTGCCCTCGATCCCACCAACATCGAAGCCTATTACGCACTCGCCACGTCGAGCCAACCGCAATTTGACGCGCCCGCCCGGGCCAATATTGAGGCCCTTGCCCGGACCAAGGGCTTGAACCTGGACAGCCAGGTCAAACTGCAATTCGTTTTGGCTTCCACTGCGTTTGGCGACAACGACAAACCCTTGGGGTTTCATTATTGCCGGCAGGGGAACAAAATCAGACAGATACTGCTCGCCGAGGACGGCCAAACATTCGATGCCGACGGCCATAGTGCCCATCTGGATGCCATGGCAGAAACCTTCTCGGCTTCGTTTTTGGACGCGCGGTCTGGTTGGGGCGAGGTGGAGCCCCGGCCCATATTCATCGTCGGCATGCCGCGCTCGGGAACCACCCTGGCCGAGCGGATCATTGCAGCCCATCCTAGCGTGCAGGGCCTTGGCGAGCGCGGCGACATTCCCGCATTGATGCAACGGGCGGCGGATATCGGCGGCGAAGGCGTGAGTTTTCTTGACGGGATTTCGGCGTTGAGCCAGGATCATCTAAGCGATCTGGCCCGGGCGCATGCAAACACGGTTTCAGAACTGGCGCCGGCGGGCATCATTGCCGACAAGATGCCTTTTAATTTTATCAATCTCGGCTTCATTCAGTTGTTGTTTCCGGGCGCCCGTATTATCCATTGCCGGCGCGATCCCCTGGATGTTGGTCTGTCGTGTTATCTGACCAATTTCGTGCAGCCCCATCCATGGAGCTGTGATCTCGGCCATATCGGTCAATATATGAAGGCCCACGACCGGCTCATGGAACATTGGCGTTCGGTTCTGTCTATCGAGATATTCGATTGGAACTATGAAACTGTGGTCGCCGATACCGAAACCGAAGTGCGGCGGCTGATCGAATTTCTGGGCCTCGACTGGGAGCCGGCGTGCCTTGAATTTCATGCGGCCCGGGGCGCCGTTCAAAGCGCATCTAAATGGCAGGTGCGAAGCCCGGTCACCAACGCCCGGGTGGGCCGCTGGCGGGATTTTCAAGGCGAACTTTTCCCTTTGATAGACGCGCTCGGCGAAGGATTTTAAGAGCCTGGCGCTACCGTTAAAGCGGCGCGGATGCGCTCGATGCGGCGGCGCCAGTCTTCATGCCAGCAGCAGGTATGGCTGTAGCCGTCGATGATCTTGAAGTGGGCGGCGGCGGATAAATTTGCCGATTTGAGGAAGCTTAACCCGATTTCCGGCGTGACTATGTCATCGTCGCTTCCGGCCAGATGCATCTGCGGGATATGGCGGATGGCGGCGGCTATGGTGGCAGGGTTGCGGGATAATTTCATCGCCGATACGGCAAGGGATCGGGTCCATAGATCGGTATCCAGGTTCGCCGCGATGGTGATCAAGCGCACGACATCGCTGCGTCTGGCTGCCACCAGCGCCGCTGCGCCGCCGCCGCCCGAATATCCTACCAACTCCACGGATTGAAATTGCAGCGCCGCCTTGGCGCTATCGATGGCGCCTGAGAGGGCGCCTATAACCTCCGGCGAAAAGCGCGCCGTTGTCCAGTAGCGGGGATTGCAGGGCGGCTTCGACGCCAGCTTCGCATATTGGCAGGGCCGCGCCAGATATAAAACATTTGGCGCCGGATCGGCCAGCGCCAGACGCAACCCGACGGGGCGCTGGGGCGTCGGATCGGGTGAAGCCTGCGTGCGGGTGAGGAAGGCGCGGCCGTCGCCTTCGATATAGACGGTCAGGGCGTCGCCCGAATTTACGGTACGCGCCAGGGTAAAGAGATCGAACGGTTCTGCCTTGGCTATTCGGCTCCGCCAGTTCTGTTCGGCGGCTTGGCTCAATAGATTGTCCCGATTGCCGCCGGGATCGAATATGGAACAGCCCGATAACAATACCAACCCGCTTAGAATCAAAAAGGCCGGGCGAAGCGCCCGGCCTTTTCGCGCGAAATTTAATCGCACTAGAAGTTGATACCGAACCGCATGGTGCCGTTACCGGACGCCGATTTGACGTCGTCGCTTGCGGAGGCGCTACCTTCGAGATTGAAGAACACGCCACTGGTAATGGAGATATTTAGCCCGGCGTTGACGCCAAACGTATTCCGTCCATCGTAGGTTCCGCCGGAATCGTTGTAGTCGTAGCTGTAAGTGCCGCCAAGATAAGGCTGCACTGAACCGCCGTTATAGCCGATGCGGAGCCCGACATTGCCGCTGCCAACCGTTACTTTTTGCGCTTTTTCGGTGGTCGAATCGCTTTCCGTATAGGCATCTTGTTTTTCGCTGACATAAGAAGTGCCCATGCGGAAGCCCAGCAAGACATTGCTGACATCGTAATCGACAACCAAGTTGAGCGAGCCGAAGTACCGGTTGGAATCGGTGCTACCGGTGATCTTCGAGCTGGTCAGAGGATCCAAGCGATCAATGTCATACTCGAGCCTGGAGTAGCCGCCGACCAGATCAAGACTGACATGATCGTCAATGCCGATCGAAACATACGGGGTTACGGTATAACCGGTGGCGTCTACATTGCCGCGGTTAAATTCGGTATCGGTGTCGGATTCTTCATAACCGAAACCAACGCCGATCAAAGAATTCTTGGTCGGCCTGAAATCGACACCAAGCATGCCGGAATAAAGTCTGGAATCGAAATCCGCGCCGGTCAGCGAGCCGATGACGCGGGTGTAATTGCCGTTGATCCAGAGGCCCATGCGATCATTGGATTGCTCGCCAGCGGCGGCGCCCGAACCAAAGCCAAGGAGATTGAGCGTACCCTTGCCGGCGTTATTCGAGCCCGGCGCCGAGCCGGAAGCACGGAACGACGAAACCCGGTTCATCACCAATCCCGCGGTGGCGTTGGCGGCGGTCACGACTGTCGATGACGCGGTGACCGTGCTGCCCGCCTGATCGGCGTTGCCGTCACAAGATGCATCATAGGTGTATCCGGTTGCGGTACAGCTATTTTGCGCGTTCGCATGGCCGCTGCCCAGTAGGCTAAACGCGGACGCGGCCAGCGCAATTACGGCGGCAGAATAAATAGATTTCATATTACAATTCATGTTTTTAAGCCTTTTCATGTTTTTAAGCCTTTGGCGAAATGGCGGATAGAATCCCTTGTACTGTATGTATATAGTTTCGAGGCTAATCGGCAGTAAATACTGAACGTCCTTCTCATTTATCAATAAACTGTTGTATTTTTGCAACGACAGTATTCACAAGTTTTATTGTAACTTTTTCAGCGTGTTAGCTGCCTCAGTAGCGGTGCTGCGATGGGAATGCGCTTACGGATGCCAAAATCCAGGGCGCGGCGCATGCGGGCCAGTCCCTGGTCCGCATTTTTTGGCCCAGCCAGCATAATGATGCCCGAAAACCATAAGGCAACCGCGTCTTGGCGATTGCCGGCAAGAATGCGCTCCGCCGTTGCCAGGGCCCGGGGCTCCTGATCGTCGCGTATCAGCAGGTTAAAATAAGGGATGGCGAGGTCGCTGCGCCGGGGCAGGCGCGCCAGCATATTCTCGGTCAGCGCCAAATATTTTTCCCTGGAATTGGGTATTTGGCGGGCCAAACCGGGAAACCGGAATTGGAGTCCGGCGAGTAGGTTTACAACTGTCACCGTCAGCGCCGCCGATTTGATGTCCTGGCTGCGCCCGAGGACCGGGTCCAGCAATATTTTTAGCCGATCCGCCGAGGCCGGCGTGATCTGGCCGGATTGGGTTTTTTCGGCTGCGAGCCTGGCAAAGGCATTCTGCAGCAGTGCCGCCTGGTAGATTTCATTGAGCCCCGCGGCGGTGCCTTTGAAAGCCATGGCCGCCGCCGGCGCCCCGACGTTTCGATTGGCCGCCAAGGCGGCGGCGGCGGTGTTGGCGGCCACGTTGCTGGCAAGCGATCCCGCGAACAGGGCGGCAGCGATCAGTGCCGCCAGGGCGGTGCCATAAATACCTTTCGTGCGCGCCGATTTTTGCCCGCCGGAAGGTTTGCCGGGCGCGGCAACGATGGCGGCCAGGGCAGCGGCCATAACCGGCAATCCATGCGGCATTTGAAACCAAAAGGATTGCAGCGTGCCCAGAAACAAAACAAAAAATACCGCCAGCCTTAAGGTTTCGCTGCGCGCTGTTCGCAGCACGGCATACAGGTAATAGATAGCGAGAAACAGTCCGGCGATGCCTAGCGACAGCAATTGTTCCAAGTAATTGTTGTGGCTGTGAAAATCGGAACGCTGGATGGCGTCCCAATAGGTTCTGGATTTGCCGATGAATTCCTGCAAACGGCCGTCGACGATGGTCAGGTTGGACAGCAATGCCTCAGAATAATGGCCCCAGCCCATGCCGGTCAGCAACCGGGACGGCTCGTCGATCAGCGCTTGCGCGCCGACGACCAGCAGCATGGCGCGCGACCAAAGGCTCGGCCAGGACGCGATAATCAAATCGGCGAGCGGGCGGATGCCGATCTCGGCTGCCAAAGTGCGCCGGAAACTTTCTTCCCAAAGGGGGCCGATCAGCAACGTGGCGCCGCCGATTAGAACCGGGAACAGGGCCACCAATAGCCACAATCGCCAACCGTGGTGGAACTTCCAAAGCAGCATCAACGCCGCCACCGCGATGGCGCCCGACAACAAAGCGGCTTTGTTTCCGGACAACAATATGAGGCCGGCAAACAGGAGCGCCAGGACGATGTATCGGGTTCTGGCAAAGGCGAATTCTCGGCCCCCCATCCAGGCAGCGATCACCACGAAGGTATAGAGCGCGTAAAAAGCCAGATAATCGGCGAAGAAAAACGGCGCCCAGCTTCGCTCGCCGCGAAACAATCCATCTAAGATAAATGCGGCGGTGGTGGTGACCGTGACGCTGATGACGATGGTGATGCGCCATCCGGGCCGGCGCCAGGCGGACATCATGGCGGCGGTCAATACGGCGGCATCAAGGAAGGCAAGCGCGCCAAAGCCATGTTCGGGCGATCCAAATAAGGACAACCCCCAGAGCGTCGTCCAGGGCAACAATGCCAGCGACAGAGCCGCGGTCGCGACCGGGATCAGGAACAACGGATGGCGGATGGAGGCCAAAACGCTCTCATCGCCCCGCGCCGCCAGCCAGGTGAGAGCTGTGGCCGCCGCCGCCGACAACAAATGCAGCCACGGCATGGCGCCTTCAACCTGCACCCAAATGCCGTTGTAAAATGGCGGCAATGCCAAAAAAATTACCAGCGGCGAGGCCGCCGCCAACGCCCGCAATAGCGCGCCTGCGACCGCATCGCCACGGGACGCCGGCATTTCGGGATCGTGTCGGTTTTCTGGATCAAGCATTTGGTGGCTACAATAATCGAATTTCCGGCATTAACGGAAGCCGGGAATTCCTGTATAATAAACCCTGACGGCAGATTGAATTTCCAAGGAGTTTAAGTCATGGGCCACAATTTGCATATCTGGCTGAGCGGTATCGGGGCGGCGCTGATGATAGCGGCGGCGCCAATTGAGGCCGAAGCTCAGTCGGGCCGCTCGGGATTGCGCGTCGCCGCGCCGGTGATCACCAAGCAATCGACGCAGCGCAGCATCGATAATGTTCGCACCGGGATGAAACAAGGAACCGGCGTTAAGGACGCGCCAGAAAGCGCCGCTAAAAAAGTGCAAAAATCGGATGCGGATGCAAAGTCCGTCGGCAAAAAATAGGCGGCCCGCTCAATTGCTTTTTTCGCGGGCCACGTAGCCTTCCGGCGTCAGGTCCGAGAAATAGCTGGCGACTTCCGGATGATTGACCGGCGCCCCGGTATGATCCAGTTCCAGGTTTCTTTCGGCCACATAAGTGCGCAGATCGCTATCATCGACGAGCACGTGATACCAAGGCCGGTCGCGCGGCGGGCTGGACGTCGCCATCTGCTTGTACCAGGTGTCGGTGCCGTGAAACCGGTGATCCACATCGATGACCACCCCCCGATAGTCAAACCGGCGATGGTGGATAACCTGTCCGACCGCATATTTCGCAATGGATGTGGCCACGATCTCTCTCCTGGATGGCGGGGCGGCGGCATCTCGGTTGCCTGTCATAAAGGTGTGAGTTTTATCGGCCCGAATCCAGTTAAAAATTGAAATTTCGCGATTTTTCACGCTTTATCGTGGCCATCGGCGGTAAGTACGCCCCGACCCCATTAACCGACGAAGCCCGGAACATTGCCCGAAGAAACTGTAGTTGCCGCCCCCAATGCCGATACTAGCCCGCCACTGATTTGGGTTCTGGCCGACCAGCGCCAAGGCACGGCCAATCAGTGTCTGGGTGTTGCCGATGCCATCGGCGGCCATTACGAAATCAAAACAATCCGCCATTCCGCCCTGTCGGGATTGCCGAACCTGTTTTTGGGCGGCAGCCTGGCCGGCCTGCAGGGCGCGCTGCGGGATCACATCCGGCCGCCCTGGCCCGATCTGGTCATCTCCGGCGGGCGGCGGTGCGCGCCCATTGCCCGCTATATCAAACGCCAGTCCGGTCTGGCCGGGCCCTGCCCAAGCTTCCTTGCCCATATTATGCATCCGGGGCCCGGCGCCGGTGCCGCGGGCTTCGATTTGATTGCCGTGCCGCGCCATGACCGCGCGGGAATGGCCGGTAACCTCTTTCCGGTCACCGGCGCCCCGCACCGGGTGAACGGGGATGCCCTGGCCGCCGCGCGAAAGGAATGGCAGGAAAGGTTCGATGGTTTTGCCCGCCCGCTGGTCGGCTTGCTGCTCGGCGGCGCGACGCGGCGGAAACCGTTTACCAAGTCGGTGGCGGCTGATCTTGGCGCCCGTGTCGGAAAATTAACGTCGGCTGCCGGCGGCAGCCTGGTTATCACCACCAGCCCGCGCACCGGCGAGGCTGCCGATCATGTGGCCGCCGCCGCCGCTGGCGCTGGCGCAAAACCGCAATTGGTGCACCAATGGTCGCGCCACGGTGACAATCCCTATCTCGGCATTTTGGCGCTGGCCGATATTTTGGTGGTCACCGGTGATTCGGTTTCCATGTGCACCGAGGCCTCGGCGACTGCAAAGCCGGTCTATATCTATGCGCCATCCGGATTTGTTGTCCCCAAGCATGCCCGCTTTCAAGCCGATTTGTTCGCCAAGGGCTATGCCCGCCCGCTTAGTGACAACTTCGAGACATGGGAGCATCCGCCCCTCAACCCGTCCGAGGAAATCGCCGCCGAGATCCGCCGGCGCATGGCTGCGAATAAGCGCTGATTGATCCCGGCCTCGCACCAGTCCCAAGCGGACATCAATTTAAAATTAATGGTTGAATAAATTGGCAAGGGTCGTGCGACATTTTTTACCACCCCCCTTACGGTTATGACGGTTCCTTACGCTTTATGACGGTTTTTGACGCTTTTCACCCATCGGCGCCCTACTTTGCACCTCGATATGTGAATCGCACCAAAATGGTCACGAGCACGGGCACTTCCGGGCGTGGGGTCAAGTCTTCCTATTCACAATGTAAAAGAGCACGGCCCGTTTCCAGGGCACTAAACTTAAATAGTCCAGGCGCTGGCGATTGCAAGTGCTGACGGGAAGAATTTATGGAAAATATTCGCTCATCTTTCGGGGCTGATATTTAGGACAGCATAATTAAGTTATGTGAGCTAACCCGGATTTGCGGTTATCCCTCCAGCCAACCCAAATGCGCCCGCTCGGTCAAAGTGTCCGGCATTGATATTTTCGGATCGGCGGGACATAATCGGTGCAAAATGGGGTCCAAGGCTTAAAGATTCAAATTTCAGCGTAAGCAATTTTTTTATGGGGGCGCGCGGACTGGACTGAATTACAGGTCCGGCCAATTATTCGATTGATGACAAACGACAGGCATACCTTCACTGCAAAGATGGAGCGGTTCGTCCGCCTATTGGCCTTGATCGGCGGATTGGTGCTGCTCTGCCTGATGTGCCTGATTGTCTATTCGGTGTTCATGCGACGCGTCTTCAACGCGCCGCCCCTCGGTGTCTATGACATGGCCGAGGTGATGCTCATCCCAGTAGTTTTTTTCGGCCTCGCCTATACCGGCCTGACCAAGGGACATATCGCCGTTGACCTGATCAGCGTGTTCGCCAAGCGTAGCGTCGTCCGTTGGAGCGACACCATCATTTATTTTATATGCACCTGTCTGGTTGGGCTGCTGACCTGGCAGATATATAAGCTTTTTCGGCATTCCATAAAGATCGATGAAGTCACCCAGATGGTCGAAATTCCGTACTATCCATTCATCTTCATTATGATTTTGGGCGGTGTTGCATTTACCCTAGTCCTCTTGATGCAGACTTGGCGCGCCTACCGCGGTATCGAGGAGCCCGATTATCATGAGTGACACGGCGTTCGGGTTGGTTGGGCTATCGGCACTGTTTATATTGCTGGCGCTGCGCATGCCAGTTGCCCTGGCCATGGCGCTGGTCGGCGTTGTTGGTTTCGGCATCATGAATGGCTGGGGGCCGGCGGTCTCCATGCTCGCCGACGAAGCCTTTGTCATTTCCAACAATTACGAGTTGATCGTCATTCCGCTCTTTATCCTGATGGGGAATTTCGCGTCCACGTCGGGCATGAGCCGCGACCTTTACAACGCCGCCTATGCCTGGTTCGGCCATTGGCGGGGCGGGCTGGCATCGGCGACCATCGCCGCCTGCGCCGGCTTCGCCGCCCTATCGGGCTCGTCCGTCGCATCGGCAGTAACAATGGGCCGTGTTTCGCTGCCGGAAATGAAGCGCTTCGATTACGATTCCAAGCTGGCGACCGGCTGTATTGCTGCTGGCGGCACGCTTGGCATCCTGATCCCACCCAGCACCGGTTTTATCATCTACGCCATCCTGACCGAAGAATCTATTGGCCGGCTGTTCCTGGCCGGGGTATTTCCGGGTATTCTTTTGGCGGTCCTTTTCATGATCACCATCTATATCCAGACCCGTATCAATCCCAAATTGGGGCCAGCAGGGCCGCGCTCGCCGATGCGCGACAAGGTCAAAACCTTAAGCCAGGCAACGGCGATGGTCTTTATCGTCGTCGTCACTATCGGCGGTATTTACGGTGGCGTATTCACACCAACAGAAGCCGCCGCGGTCGGCGCCATGCTGTCTTTTCTGCTGACGCTCGTGCGGCGGCGGCTGACGTGGAACAATTTATCCGACATATTGCTGCAAACCATCCGGACAACCGGCTTGGTTTTCCTTATCCTGATCGGCGCCCATGTATTCAATCCGTTTCTGGCGCTGACCCACATTCCTGACGATTTGGCATCGCTACTGATCGGGGCCGACCTGTCGCCACATTTGGTCATGCTGATTTTGATGGCCGCCTATATCGTGCTTGGCTCGTTCCTCGAAGGTTTCGCCATGCTGGTCCTCACCCTGCCGATCGTGCATCCGATGATTATCGAGCTTGGCTTCGATCCGATCTGGTTCGGCGTGCTTATCGTCATCATCATCGAAATTGGCCTGATCACGCCGCCCGTCGGCGTCAATGTCTTCGTTGTCAAAGGTATCGCCGGCGACGTGCCGCTGCGCGATATTTTTGCCGGCGTCATTCCCTTTTGGTTTGCCATGATGGCCTGCATTTTGATCCTTATGGCATTCCCCGAAATCGCACTCTTCCTTCCCAACACAATGATCCAGTCAAATTGAGGGAGCGGAGCGATATCCAATCTTGAACAATCCGAATAAGAGCGGTGCTGGAGCTTTGCAAATTATATTCCCAAATCGCCATTTATATTCACCAACCAGGAGACGTAAGCATGAATAATATTAGGGGCTGACCCAGATAACTACCTTAGATAACGTTTAACCCATTGTCTTATCGCCAATAATTGGGCTGACGGGTCAC
>ENA-OREN01000861-OREN01000861.1-marine-metagenome-genome-assembly--contig:-NODE-861-length-39506-cov-4.416166_pt1 | contig 39506 bp, 38 predicted proteins | sample MGYA00248624_ERZ508555 | MGnify/ENA primary metagenome ERZ508555 (study PRJEB26222, sample SAMN06267773) | marine metagenome | isolation source: Saanich Inlet, British Columbia, Canada | place... | reverse complement strand
TATTACCCAATCTTATTGTTGTAATTTTATTAACTTTATCTTTCTGATCTTGCGTTAAAAAACTGTACATAGTTTTTTTATTGCTAATAGCATTTAAATTTCCATCTCTTGATAGTTTCTCTACAATTAAATAAGAATTAATTAACTGGTCATAATTACTTTTATGAGGAGGTCCTGCAAATACCTGGCTTAAAAATAATATTGAAAATAGAGAAAGAGTGAGTAATAACTTAAAAATATTCATTATATAAATCCTTAAAAAAATAATTATTAACTTTGTTACGCAAAGCCTATAGTATTGGATTACAATTTATTTAATAAGCCTTATTTGGAGAAATAAACTGATAAAAGCTCTAATATTTGACGTCTTTGGTACAGTTGTAGATTGGAGAACCTCTGTTATAAAAGAATGTATTTCATTAGAAAAAGAAACCGGTATTTCAGGTAATTGGGAAAAACTTACTGATCTTTGGCGCCAAAACTATGCACCTTCTATGGATAAAGTAAGAAACGGTGAAAAAAAATGGGTAAATTTAGATGCTCTTCATAAAGAATCTTTAATTAAAATATTAGAAGAATTGAATATCAATGGTTTAACTGAAGAAAATATAAGTCATCTTAATAAAGCATGGCATAGATTATCACCTTGGAATGATACTGTAAAAGGTCTTAATTTACTTAAAACAAATTTTTCTATATCTACGCTATCAAATGGAGGCATAGATTTATTGACCAATATGGCTAAAAAACAAAATTTACCTTGGGATAATATATTTTCTGCTGAAACATTTATGCATTATAAACCTGACCCTGAAACCTATTTAGGTGCTGTTCATAAGCTTAATCATGAAGCCGATGAAGTAATGCTTATAGCAGCACATAATCAAGACTTATTAGCTGCAAAAAGTTTTGGATTAAAAACAGCTTTTGTTCTTAGATCTAATGAATATGGCCCAAGTCAAGATTTTGACTTAAAAGCAGAGACAAGTATAGATGTGGAAGCATCTGATTTTATTGATTTATATCATAAATTAAATTTATATAATAACAATTAACTTTAGGAAAAAGATATGAAAATTTTTGTTGTAGCAACGAGAAATCAAGATAGACCTGCAGAAGATTTTGCACCTCTTATGGATTCAGAAGCAGATTATGCTTTAAAATTATATAAGGAAGGATTTGTGAGAGAAATATATAGTAGGACAGATGGAAAAGGTGCACTTGTTGTAGTAGAAGCTTCAGATGAAGAAGCTGCCTTAGAAACATTATCAAATTTACCCTTAGCTAAAGCAGGATTATTATCATTTGAAGTATATGGAACAACTGCTTATAGAGGAATTATAAGGGGTATTTAAATAAAAGAGGAAACTATGTTAAAATTATATCATTGTCCAAATGCTCGCTCGATGAGATCACTGTGGTTACTATATGAATTAAATATTGAATTTGAATTGGTAGAAATGCCATTTGATCAAAAATTTACTCGATCTCCAGAATATTTATCTGTGCACCCTTTAGGAAGGGTTCCATGTTTAGTACATAATGATTTAACTCTCTACGAATCTGGTGCTATTTGTCAATATTTATGCGAAATTTTTGATAAAGATGATCAATTAGGTAGAAGTATTAAGCATAAAGAACATGCAGAGTGGATTCAATGGCTGCATTATGCAGAAACTATTGCTGTGCATGGTGCGTCTCTGGTTCAACAAAACATAATTATAGCAGAAGAATTACGTTCACCTGTAGTAATTAAATTGGAATCTCGTAGATTAGAAAAAACGTTAGAAGTATTAGATAACCATCTTAACGGAAGAGATTATTTACTAAAATCAGGATTCTCTGCTGTAGATACATCAGTAGGATATAGTATTCATATGGGAAGTATGTTTGTAAAAATATCAGCTTTTAAAAATGTTGAGCATTATTATAATAAATTAAAAAAAAGAGATGCATTTAAAAAATCTTTACCTAAAGACGTAAATGATCCACTAAAAACAATTGAGGTTTAAATATGAGTATAGATGAAACACCTTCTACCCCTTTACCTGAAGTTGATCCAGAAATTGGAAGAATTACTTCTTCTTTATCAGAAAAAATATTTTATATAGGTATAGATCGACCTACAAAATTAAATGGTTTTACACCTGAGATGTTCCAACAAATGGCACAAGCTTTCACAGAATATGAAAATAATTCAGAAGCTTTATGTGCACTCGTTTTTAGTCATGGGCCTCATTTTACAGCAGGAATAGATCTTCCAAAAATTGCTCCATATATGAAATCTGGCAATAGAGAATATTTACATCCTAAAGGCTTAATAGACCCTCTTGGTCTTAGAGGGATAATTAGGACTAAGCCAGTGGTTTGTGCAGTAAGAGGTATAACTTTTACCTATGGAGTAGAATTATCATTAGCCTGTGATGTTACTATTGCTGCAGATAATTGTAGATTCTCTCAATTAGAAGTTTTAAGGGGAATAATGCCTACAGGAGGGGCAACAATTAGGTTTGTACAAAGAGCAGGATGGGGAAATGCTATGAAATATTTATTATCTGGCATGGAATTTAATAGTGAAGAAGCATTAAAAATGAATATTGTGCAAGAAGTAGTTCCAACAGATAAAGTTTTTACTCGTGCAAAAGAAATTTCAGAAAATATTGCTTCTGCTGCTCCGCTAGCTGTCAAAGAAACTATTAAAAATGCAAAAATTGCATTAGAACAAGGAAGGGAATCTGCAGTATCAGAATTTGATTCCGTTCAAGAAATGTTAGCATCATCTAATGATGCAAAAGAAGGTGTAGAGTCTTTTAAAAACAAACAAAAGCCTAATTTTAAAGGTAACTAAGAATACCGCATCGTCACTTCACCTAGTGCATCAAATTTAGCAGAAATTATAGTATTTTTTTCTGCAAATATTGGTTTATCTAGAGTATTCCCTGTAGTGATAATCTCACCAGTCTTTATAAATTTTCCTCTTTGTATAAGTTTATTAGCTAACCAAGAAATTGAATTCAATGGATCATTTAAGACATTACTTCCTCTACCTGAACATATAAATTTATTATCTACATATAAATTAATTTCTGAGTTTAACCTATCATAACTTTCCCAGTTAGATATAGCTTCCCCTTTAATCAAACAAGAATGAACTCCGTTATCAGATATAGTCTCTAATGCTTTTATTTCCCATCCTTTTTCATATCTTGCATCTACAATTTCAATTACAGGAAATATTGTCTTAATATATTTCTTAATATTTGTGGAATTATAAAGCTCTCCAATATCAACAATATCTTCTTTTATTTCGAAGCAAATTTCAGGTTCAATAATGGGCTTATTCATATAAAGAGAAAGTTCTAGTTTTGGACTTTTATATGTTGTTTCAGAAAACATTACTCCAGAGAAAGGTTCACTCATCCCAGAAAATTTTTGTGCCATTTCCGTTGTACAACCTACCTTCCAACCTACTGAATTTAAATTAAAACTTTTAACAACTTCTTCTTGAAATAAATAAGCTTCATCAACATCTGTTGGCATATTATTTTCTAAATTAGGTATTAGTAAATTCTTTTTTCGAGAATTAATTATAGTTTTAATTTTTTCTTCTATCATTGAACTATCCACGACCTAAATATGGTTGAGTAATAGGGAGAATAACTGACCCTAAAATATTTACATTAGGAGACATAGTTAGCATAGTAATTGCTAATTTTCCTAAGTCTTCTAATAGTACAAAACCTTCTTTTTCTCTTTTAGGAATTTCATCTTTACTTATTATATCTGTTGCTACATTTCCTGGATGAATAACACTAACAGCCACTCCATGATCTCTTCCATCCAATGCAAAAGCGCGTGTTAATCCTTCTATACCAAACTTACTAGATGTATAGGGAGCATTTAATGGCCTTCCCATTTGCCCAGATATACTTCCGATATTTATTATTCTTCCTGATTTTTGAGAAACCATTATTTTCATAGCATCTCGAGCACATAAAAATGCACCATTCAAATTAACATCTATTACTTTTTTCCATGATTCATAAGATAATTCGTAAGCTTTTTCTTTAAAAGATGTTCCTGCATTATTAATTAAAATATCTAATTTTCCATGATTTGACATAATGGTTTCATAAACCTTTGTAACTTGGGACTCTATGGTAATATCGCATACCATTATTTCAACTCCTGAACCTAATTCCGCTTGGGCTTGCAAAAGTTTAGATTCAGTTCTACCAATAATAATTACGTTTGCACCTTCTGCCAACATCGCTCCTGCAATAGCTTTACCTATTCCTGTTCCTCCACCTGTAACTAAAGCAATTTTAGTATCTAGAAGCATATATCTATCCTCTACCTAAGTATGGTTGCGTAATAGGTAGAATTACAGAACCTAAAATATTCACATTAGGAGACATTGTAAGCATCGTAACCGCTAACTTTCCTAGATCTTCCAAAGGAATTAAGCCTTCCCTTTCAGAAACTTCTTCTCTTCCTTTCCATATATTTGTAGCAGCATTTCCTGGATGAATTACACTAACGCCTACTCCATGGTCTCTTCCATCTAATGCAAAAGCGCGTGTTAATCCTTCAACAGCAAATTTAGTTGCTGTATATGGCGCATTTTCAGGTCTACCCATTTGTCCAGATATACTTCCAATATTAATTATTCTTCCTGATTTTTGATTTACCATTATTTTCATAGCTCCTCGAGCGCACAAAAAAGCTCCATTCAAATTAACATCAACAACTTTTTTCCACTTTTCATAGCTCATTTCATAAGCTTTGCCGCGTGCCGCCATGCCAGCATTATTAATTAAAATATTTAATTTCCCATGATTTGTCATTATAGTTTCGTATACTTTATTAACCTGTGATTCATCAGTAACATCACACACCATTATTTCACAACCTGAGCCTAATTCTGTTTGTGCTTCAAGTAAAACTTCTTTTTTTCTTCCAACAATTACAACTTTAGCCCCTTCTGCAAGCATAGCTTTTGCAATAGCTTTACCAATTCCTGTTCCTCCACCTGTTACTAGTGCAACCTGATCTGATAAACTCATACAATGTCTCCCTAAATAAGTTAAATATTCCTTTTTATATTGATGAATAATATTATAATAAAATTTCAATTATTCATAACTAAAAGGTTTAATTTATTATGACAAAAATTTTTGATAGCAACATGTTAGTAGAAACAGATTGGTTAGAAAAAAATTATAATAATTCTAATATAAGAATATTTGATTGCACTGTATGGCTTAACCCACATCCCAATAAAATTTATGTAATTGAATCTGGAAAAAAAGATTATGATGAAGCACATATTCCTAATTCTGATTTTTTAGACATGGGTGAAATATCTATTAAAAATAAGCCCTATCCTTTCATGATGCCAGATAATGTAACATTTGATGAAGTAATGTCCTCAAAAGGAGTTGGCCCTGATACTCATGTAATTTTATATAGTAGGGTTAATATTCAATGGGCAACAAGAGTATGGTGGATGTTAAGAGCGATGGGATTTAATAATGCTTCTATTTTAAATGGGGGATTTGATAGATGGAAAGCAGAAAATAGAAAAATCATAAATACTCCAATTCAATATCCAAAAAATAATTTTATAAGTAAACCTATAACTGAATGTTTCTGTACGAAAGAGGAAGTAGAAAAGCATTTAACTAATAAAAATGTATCGATAATCAATGCGTTAAGAAGTACACTACATGATGGTACTGATTCTGTAGATTATGGACGACCAGGGCATATTAAAAATAGTATAAATATTCCTAGTTTAGAAATGGTAGATTCAAATACTAATTTATATAAACCTCTAGAAGAATTAAAAAAAATATTTGAAAAACATGAAATTTTAAATAAAGAAAAAGTTATCGCATATTGTGGAGGTGGGATAGCTGCTACAAATATTGCTTTTGTACTTACGGCTCTTGGGTATGACAATATTACTGTATATGATGCTTCACTATCTGAATGGGCAAAAAATAATAATTTACCCATGTCCATAGACTAGTAATTATTTTTGTGTAAAATAGATCATTATAAAATATAGGAATTTAATATGCTTTCAGAAAATCAAGTAGCTGAGTATGATGAAAATGGTTTTGTAATATTAGATTATAAATTAGCCAAAGAAGATCTTGATGAAATAAAAATTTACCATGACCTTTTATTAGATAAACATCCAGAATTTAGAGACTATTGCCCAACACTTTTAAAATATAATTTAGACTTCTTAAAATATGCAAAAAAACCAGAAATATTAGACTGTGTAAAACAAGTAATTGGCCCTAACTTAGCTATTTGGAATCAAAGTTTTTTTGCTAAACCTGGTATAAATGGAAAAGCAACGCCCTGGCATCAAGATGGCGAATACTGGCCTATAAGACCATTAGCTACATGTACAGTTTGGCTGGCAGTAGATGATTCTAATGAAGAAAATGGATGTCTAAAATATATTCCTGGATCTCATAAAAGAAAAGCTACAAGAAAACATAGCACAAATAATGATGTTAATTATACTTTAAATCAAGAGATCGATCCTAATGAATATGATGAAAAAGATGCATATAATTTGTGCTTAGAAGCAGGACAAATGGCACTTCATGATGTTTTTATAATACATGGTTCTGGAACAAATACTTCTCCTCATTCTAGACGAGGAATGACAATGCGTTATATGCCCACATCTTCTACATTTGATAGAAAGCTTGCCCAGGATCAGGCAGAAAAATTCAAATTAGATCATCAACATAGAACTTTATTTTTAATGAACGGTATAGATGAATCTAAAACAAATGATTTTTTAATTCGAAGCTAATTTAGAAATTATTAATTTTATATACAATAAAGGAATTATGTCATTTCTAAAATATCAGCAAAACCAACAGTTCAGATAGATAATAACTTTGTAAAAGTTACTGAATGGTTTTTTCCACCTAATTCAGAAACAGGACCTCATATTCATCAAATGGACTATGTTGTAGTCCCAATGACAACCGGAGAACTTACTATAGTTGATGCTGAAGGAAATTCATCACAGGCAAAACTTATTAATGGACAATCCTATTCTAGAAAAATTGGAGTTAATCATAATGTAATTAATAATAATGATTTTGATTTCACTTTTATAGAAATAGAATTAAAGAAATAAGCATTTTAACTTAATTTAGACTTAATCTCCAAAGATAACAAAGAAACTATGCAATAGCCTGTAAAATAGTAAAAACCTACTTCTATAGATGCATCTAACATACCCGACGCTTTGCTTCCCAAATAAGCAATAAAAACACCTACAGCAAATACATCAGCCATAGACCATCTACCTATTCTAAAAATAAAATTATGAGCAGAGGATTTTTTATCATTTTCTCCAAAAAAGAATACCCACAGAATTACTACCCCTTTAAATACAGGAATCATTACACTAAAAAATAGTATTAAAAATGCTACTAATAAATATCCACCCTCATATAAGGTATCTACTGCTTGCCAAATAGATTGTTTATATTTAAAAACCTCTTGACCAGCATATTCTGCAGAAATTTTAAGCATTGGTTCAGTAACACCAAGATATAAAAGTATAAAAGAAGAAATAAGCAATACAAAAGATATTGTATTTCTAGTGTTAAATGTAATTATATTAAGCGTAAATATATTATTCATAAAATTTCTCCTAAACCAATTATATATATAGTAATCATAAATATATATAATAATAAATCTACAATAATAAATTTATTATTTTAATAGAAATACTTGGCAAAATACATTTACGTTGTTATAGAGATATAAATATGTTCCGCGGTAGCTCAGTGGTAGAGCAATCGGCTGTTAACCGATCGGTCGTAAGTTCGAATCTTACCCGCGGAGCCATTTAATTCCTTGATATTATTATGTATTTTCTTTTTAGGAGTTTAGAAATAATAAGCTTGTTGACAATCTGTTGACATTTTATTGAGGTTTATTACTCGACCTATGGGTTATTTCCACTTGTAATTGACATTAAAAGTTATTCTCTTCTAAGCGGTAAGTTTGACAAAATGGCTTAATCCGCTATTATAAGCGAAGAGTTTGGCAAAAACTCTTATTGGGATGATTTTTCCGAAAATTTTTTATGCTTACAAAGGCAATGAGTGAGAGTACATAATATCTCACCTCTTTCAGCGAAGTTTAACTTTATATTTTTTGTGCCTATTCAGGCTTTGAAATGCGACTCTCGTATTGTACGAGATGGATGCACGAACGCATATATATGAGCGTTCACAAAAACAGGAGGCATGAACATGCCTGACGTTACTTTTGCAGAAAAAAAACATAAATTACGACTACATGAAGATTCAAGACAGCCTCAAACAGCCATTATTTACTGTGAAGGAAATTTTGGAAGTATAGATGGTAAAACAGCTAATGGGCTTATCCGTTATTCAGAAAAATATAAAATTATTGCGGTGATAGATAGTACAAAATCTAAACTTGATTCCGGTATTGTATTGGACGATAAACCAAATGATATTCCTTTATGTAAAGATCTTAATGAAGCTTTATCGATAGCTGGTAATATACCAGATAGCTTTATATTTGGTATGGCACCTCTAAGTGGTATGTTTTCCTCAAATGAACGTAAAATTATGCTTGAGGCCATTACTCTTGGAATGAATATAGTGAATGGCCTTCACCAATTCTTGAACGAAGATCCTGAATTCATATCAGCAAGTATAACTAATAAAGTTACAATCCATGACGTACGAAAACCTCGAAATAAAAAAGATTTGAAAGTGTTTAGTGGACGCATCAAAGATGTAACCTGCCCTTGTATAGCTGTACTTGGTACGGACGGAGATATTGGCAAGCGCACGACCGCAACTATATTAACTAAAACCTTAAAAGATAATGGTATAAAAGCTATCATGATTGGAACGGGTCAAACGGGTATTATACAAGGAGCAAAATATGGAATTGCTATTGATGCTATTGCTCCACAGTTTTGCTCTGGAGAGATGGAAAACGTAGTTATAGAGGCCTTTGAGGCAGAAAACCCGGATATTATTATTATTGAAGGGCAAGGTTCGCTCAGCCATCCGGCCTATCTGACGTCAGCCTATATCCTAAGAGGAAGTTCCCCAAATGCTGTTATCTTACAACACGCTCCAGGGCGAAAGTATCTATCAGATTATCCAAATATTCTAATGCCAAGCATTGCCAAAGAAATTAACCTCATCGAGACTTTTTCTGAAACAACAGTTATTGGAATTACTATAAACCACGAAAATATGACTGAAGGTGAAATCAAGACAGCCATAACTCACTATGAAGATACACTTAATATTCCAGCTACAGATGCCTTAATTCATTCCTCTACTCGACTAGTAGATATGGTCTTCTCGGCCTTTCCAAAACTCAATAAAAAACTTCCCTACCCTATATTATGAGTGATGATAAAAATCTAAAAACTCCACGGCTAGAAATTAATCTGCATAAAATTCAAGAAAATGCACGCATATTAGTCGAAAATTTGGCTGTTAAGGGTATTTCAGTGACAGGCATTACGAAAGCGAGCCTAGGTTGCCCTAAAATTGCTAAAGTCTTGCTCTCTGCTGGTGTCAATGCACTTGGAGATTCACGTATTCAGAATATCATGCGCATGAGAAATGCCGATATTACCGCACCTATAACACTTATTCGTACTCCTATGATGTCTCAGATAGAACAAGTTGTAGAGCATGCCACTATAAGCTTTAACACAGAGCTTGATGTTATCAATGCTCTTTCAGAATCAGCACAGAAAGTAGGAAAAAATCACGGTATTATTCTTATGTTAGAGCTGGGTGATTTACGAGAAGGTATAATGCCTGAAGATATTGAAGGCATTGTTAGTAAAACGCTTGAACTCCCCAATATAAAATTTAAAGGGATAGGTGCAAATCTTGCATGCCGCAGTGGCGTAGTGCCTGACGCTAAAAATATGAAAGAACTTTCTGATATGGCTAATTCTCTTGATGCTATATTTGGCTTTAAAATGGATATAGTCTCAGGGGGTAACTCGGCAAACTTAGGTTGGGCACTTAAAAGTTTAAATATAGGGCGTATCAATAATTTATGCTTAGGAGAATCATTCTTGTTGGGCCTTGACCCACTTACACGCAAGCCTATAGAAGGTCTATACACTAGTGCTTTCACACTTATGGCTGAAATCATTGAGTCAAAGATTAAACCTACGAAGCCTTGGGGTAAGATTGGACAAAGTGCTTTTGGTAAATTACCTCCTATCAAAGAACAAGGCAATATTTCTCAAATTTTACTAGCTATAGGAGAACAAGACACTGACCCAAGCGGTCTTACACCACCACTTGGAATGGAAATTTTAGGAGCTAGCAGTGACCATATTATTGTAAAAGCGGACAAGCATTCTATTACCATAGGAAATAAAATTAGTTTTAAGCCAAACTATGCTGCCCTACTAAGAGCTATGACCTCACCTTTTATCGAAAAGTGCTTTATAAGTTAAATATATAAAAAAGAATCATATATAAATTAAAGACTATCAATATGCTTTCTTAGCTTGTTGACAAAATTCTTGTTGCCATTCTGTTGCCATTTATATTGTTTAAGATTGTTTTTACTTGTTTTATATTGGGAACATATGTTAAGGAACAACCAAGGTACGTCTTGATTTTTGAGGCTATACAAGGATTACAAAAAAACTAGTTTATCGACTGTTAACCGATCGCTCGTAAGTTCGAATCTTACCCGCGGAGCCATTAACTAATGACCATTCTCCATTGATCCATTTTGGTAATCTTCAATAGCAGTTAAAATTTCCTGTTCATTATTCATAACAAAAGGACCATGAGCAACTAAAGGTTCTTCTATAGGCTTTCCATTTAGAATTAAGGCTTTAAAATTATCAGATGTTTGAAAATTCAATAAATTATTTTCTCTTTCTAAAACTACAATACTGTTTTCTTGATAATCTATATCTTTAATAGATATCCTACCTCTCATTATTAAAATAATTGTATTACTATCATCACTAAGCTTGATGTTAATATTTTCTTTTTTTTCTGAAGAAATATCGTAAATATTAATCTCTGTATGAGTATTAGCTGCTCCTTTAAAATTATTATATTTACCAGCTATTACTCTCATTGTTACGTTATTCTGTAGTTTTATTATTGGTATGCTCTCTTTAACAATTGCTTGATATGAAGGTTTTATCATTTTAAATTTTTTAGGAAGATTTACCCAAAGTTGAACCATTTCAAATTGACCACCTATTTTAGAAAAACCTCTTGAATGAAATTCCTCATGAATGATTCCCCTACCAGCTGTCATCCACTGAATATCGCCTGTCTTTATAGTACCAATAGCTCCTGATGAGTCTTTATGCTCAACTTCACCCTGATATGCAAAAGTCACTGTTTCAAAACCTCTATGTGGGTGACGTCCAACCCCTTTAGGTATTTGAGAAGGCTCAAAGTGCATAGGTGCAGCATAATCTAGTAAAATAAAAGGACTTATAACTTTATTTAGTTCATTGTCAGGCCTGAGTAAACCATAGACATAGAATCCATCTCCTACCCAATGGCGATTTATTTCTTTAAATACCCTAATTACACTCTTGAACATAAATTCTTCTCCTTATTAACATAATCAAAATTAAAAACTTATAAAGCTAAATGACTGCCATCACACAAAGGTATATTGGAGAATTAAGCAAGATTATTTAAATACAATATATAAATATTAATTTATGATTGCCTGATACACAAGGTTACGTAAAAGCATTCTATAATATACTCTATGTTTTACAGATTGTGTCATTGATACGACAACTAAGTCTTCTTTTGGATCTACCCAAAAATAAGTTCCAGCATATCCTCCCCAGAAATATTCTCCTGCAGAACCTGGCCAAGCTGATATTCCATTATCTTCTCTTACGGCAAAACCTAAACCAAAACCATATCCTGGACCTGGAAGATATAAAGGGCCTGCTCTACTAATATTCGTTCCTAAATGATTAGAAGTCATATAATCAACTGTCTTAGTTCCAAGAATACGGTTTCCATCAAGTACTCCTCTATTAAGCATCATCTGAATAAAACGTAAATAGTCTGCTGCTGTTGAAACCAACCCATGACCACCTGTAAGAAGTTTAGGTTTTCTTGTAATATCTATAAGTTCAGGCTCATCATTATTTTTTAATGGTTCAGCAATCCTTGACCAATTTTCTTCAGTAACAAAAAAACCTGTATCTTTCATATTTAAGGGTTCAAATAAATTCTTTTTCATAAAATAATCTAAATTTTTCTTTGAAACTACCTCTACTAAACGACCTAAAACTTCTATAGAACGACCGTACTCCCAATGTGTTCCAGGTTCATATGCTAAAGGTAACTTAGAAATACTTGAAACATAATCCTCAAGCGAAATATGCATAGTGTCTAAAGTGCCTATATCTGATTCTTTAAGTAACTTTTTAGCTGCAGATTGTCCAAAAATTCCATATGTAAAGCCTGATGTATGCCTTAAAAGATCATGGATTTTTATTGTTTTTTTTGCATCAGTAATTTCTAAAGTTTTATTATTATCTGCAGCTACTTTCATATTCATAAGTTCAGGAAGGTATTTACTAACTGGTTCTGAAAGGTATAGTTCACCATCTTCATATAATTGCATAGCACTAAGACTTACTAAAGGTTTAGTCATAGAATATATACGAAAAATGGAATCTGTAGACATGGGAATGCCTTCTTCTGCATTTTGCATTCCAAAAGCTTTAAAATAAACTAACTTTCCATTCCGAGCTATTGCAATAACTGCTCCTGGAATTTTATTTTCTGTAATACCTTTTTTAAAGACAGTATCAATTTTATTTAACCTATCTGAAGAAAGTCCTACTGACTCCGGTTTTGCTTTAGGAAGAGGAGAATCTAGTGCATAAGATAAAGATGAAAAAAGTAGTATAATAAAAACTATAAAAAATATGTTTTTCAGTATTCTTCTCCAAAATATTTTATAACCTATTATGTTCTTATATTATTTAAAAAAGCAAAGAAAAATTATATTTTTAACTTAAATATAATTGTTAATATAAAATGAATAGTTTATGAATCATGTATGGTTAATTTAACAAAAAAATTTGCTGAATTTGCTACAAATATTTCATCAAGTAAATTTAATTCAAATGTAAAAACTTATGCAAAAATTTCAATTTTAGATTGGTGCTCAGTTGCTTATGCCGCAAAGAAAGAACCAATTTCAAAAATAGTTACAAAATTAGCCCTGAAGAATAAAGGAACTAAAGAATCTCAATTAATTACTAGCTCTCAATCTGTTACCGCAGAGAGTGCTGCCCTTACAAATGGTGCTATAGGTCATGCTTTAGATTATGATGATACACATTTTATTAATTTAGGGCATCCTACTGCAGTGGTTTTGCCCACAGTATTAGCTCTATCAGAGAAATATAATCTTAATATAGAACGATCTATATCTGCCTATATTATTGGCGTTGAAACGGCCATAAGGATTGGACATATACTTGGGTTTTCACATTATAATGCTGGGTTTCATCAGACAGCTACAAGTGGTGCATTTGGAGCCACTGCTGCAGCATCGAGAATTATGAAATTAAATCTAAAACAAACGATGCATGCTTTTGGTTTAGTTTCAACTCAGGCTTCTGGAATAAAATCTCAGTTTGGAACAATGGGTAAACCATTTCATGCAGGTATGGCTGCAGCAAATGCTATCCAATCGGCTAAACTTGCTTCATTAAACTTTATAAGCACATTAGATAGCCTTCAATGCGAACAAGGTTTTTTAGATACCCATCATTGGGATGGTACTATCCCAAAGGTAGCAATTAATGGACTTGGAAAAACATTCTTATATACGACTATAAATTATAAATTTTTTGCATGCTGTCATGGATTACACGCAACTTTAGAAGCTTTAACAGAAATAATTAAAAATAATATTATTGATCTAAAACATATCACTAAAATAAAAATAGAAACAAATAAATCATGGCTTAAGGTATGTAATATAAAAAAACCAACAACAGGATTAGAAGCAAAGTTTTCTTATTCCTTAACGTCATCTATGATTTTAAATGGAATAAATATGTCAAAACCTGCTAGTTATTCACGTAAAATATGTATAAATAATTCAATCAATAGACTTAGAGATAAAGTAATAGTTGAAGGAAGAAATAATATCTCTAAATCAAAAGCCATAGTTACTATTTATCAAGGTAATAAAATTATAAAAAATAGTTTTGATCTATCTCAACCCATAAAAACTAATATTTTATATGAAAAAATCTTACATAAATCAAAATCTCTTCTTGGAAAAAGAAAATTAGAAGAAATATTAAAAATTATTGAAAAACCAAAAATAAAAAAAACTAAAAACTTAATAAAAATTCTATCTTCATAAATTTCTAATTGATAAATATATTTAAGTATTTCAAACTCCAGTAATATTTTATTATATTGGAGGATTTAATGCTGCGATTAAAAAATAAAGTTGCATTCATAACAGGTGGTGGTGGAGGTATAGGTCGTGCAACTGCAGAAAGGTTTGCAGAAGAAGGTGCAAAAGTTGTTATTGCAGAAATTGATCCAATTGTGGGAGAATCTGCAGCTGAGTCAGCTCGTTTAAAAGGTGCAAATACTAATGGCCATGCTCATTTTATTAAAACTAATGTCAGTAATGCTGAAAGTGTCCAATCAGCGATCAGAGAAACAATTTCAAAATATGGTCATTTAGATATACTTCATAATAATGCTGGCGGCTCTACATTAGAAGATGGTCCAGTAACAGAAGCTCCAATTGAAGAATTCTGGAGATGTATTAATCTTGATTTATTTGGTACATTTTTATGTTCAAAATATGCAATACCTGAAATAGCTAAATCAGGTGGAGGGTCAGTCATAAATATGTCTTCTAATGTAGCATTAATGGCATTGCCGGGCAGAGATTGCTATACAGCCGTAAAAGGAGCTATTGCATCTATGACTAGATCTATGGCTGTAGAATATGCACCAGACAAAATACGAGTAAATGCTATAGCACCTTCCGTAACCTTATCAGATCGAGTAAAAAAACTATTAGAATCAAGCCCAGAGATTGAAAAAATATCTAAAAGCCATTTACTTGGTCTTGGAAAACCAATACACGTTGCAGATTTAGCCGTTTATCTAGCTGCAGATGAATCAGCTATCACCACTGGACAGGTTATATCTGTGGATAGTGGTGTGACAATCGTTTGATAACTATGGAGTAAGTTATGAAAATTGCTATCATTGGAGGAGGAAATGGAAGTTATGCTGCTGCAGCAGATTTAACATTTCAGGGGCATGAAATATATTTTTGGCAAAGGTCTACTAAAAATACAAAACAACTTATAAATAATAACAATATTATATTAATGAATGATCATACAGGTAAAAATCATGTAAAAATTTCTGTTATTTGTAAAACATTAGAGCAAGCTGTTAAAAATGTTGAAGTAATAATTATTTTATTACCAGCATTCTCACAAAAAGATATTGCAAAAAAAATAAGTCCAATGTTACTAAATGAACAAATTGTATTCTTACCTCCCGCAAGTTTTGGTTCATGGATATTTGCTAATGAATGTAAAAATAAAAATATTTATTTTGCAGAATCAGGAACCTTGCCCTACTTAGCCAGAAAAAAAAATAGTAATACTATTGAAATAACTACTCGTGCCTCAAGACTACCTACTGGAGTATATCCTAAAAATAGAGCGGTTAAAATTATTAAAAAACTTAAATCTATTTATCCTTCTATAGAATACTGTGGAGATATATTATCTGCTGCCTTGATGAATGCAGGGCCTATCATACATCCCCCTTTAATAATTTTAAATACTGGCCCCTTAGAACATTTTTCAAAATGGGATATTCATAATGAAGGAACACAAAACAGTGTTAAAAAAGTAATTTTTGCACTTGATAATGAGAGAATATTATTAAGAAAAAAACTAAATTATAAATCTCCACATTTTCCTATAAGTGACCATTACAATAAAAAAGATAGAAAATGGATGTATGGAAACTTAGCTCATGAAAATTTAAAGTCATCCAAAAATTGGAGAGAACATATAGATATAAAAAAACATCGCTATATCATTGAAGATATAAAAATAGGATTATGTTTTATGTATTCAATTGCAGTATGGTTAAATGTTAAGGTTCCTATTACTTCAAGTATATTAGATATTAGTTCTGTAATATTAAATGAAGACCTTAAAAATAATGGTAGGACGCTCCAAAATCTTAAAATTGATAAGTTAAGTATCACTCAGTTAAAAAATAAATTAAAAGGTATAGAATGAATATAATAATAGCCGGTTGTGGAAGAATGGGACAAGGAATAGCTATTACCTATGCTTTGGCAGGATATCAAATTCAATTAATAGATATGAAAGAAAGAAACTCAAAAAATTTTAATCTACTGCTTGATCAAACTATAACTAAATTAAATAATACACTAAATATATTGTACAATATAAAATTAATAAAAAAAGTACATATAAAAAAAATTATAAAAAATATTTCTATTAGTCATTATTCAACCTCACATAAAAATTTAAATTTTGCAGATATTATATTTGAATGCGTTCCTGAAAAAGTAATAATAAAGAAAGATACGCTTAAAATATTAAGTGAATCAACAAACAAGAAAATTATAATTGCATCTACGACATCCACAATTTTAAGTAATGAGTTAGCAAAATATGTTAAGTTTCCTGAGCGGTTTTTAAATGCTCATTGGTTAAACCCCCCTTACTTAATGCCTTTAATAGAAGTATCTCCGTGTAGTGAAACAAAGAAAAAAAATATACAGAGAATATTTAAATCTTTTATTTCTATTGGAAAAGTTCCTATTAAGTGCAAAGCCTCCCCGGGCTATATAGTTCCTAGAATACAAACTTTAGCCATGAACGAAGCAGCCCGAATATATGAAGAAGAAATTGCAACTTCAAATGATATAGATAAATCAATTATATATGGCTTTGGACTAAGGTTTGCAGTGTTAGGTTTATTAGAATTTATTGATTGGGGAGGAATAGATACTCTTAATAATGCAAGTAGTTATATGTCTAAATCTATGAAAAACAAAAGATTTGAAACACCAAAAATTGTAAAAAATCACATTAAAAAAAATAATCTAGGCATGTCGACAAAAAGCGGTTTTATGAATTGGAAAAGCATTAATATTGAAAATTATCAAGAAGAAAAATTAAAAAAGTTTGTTAAAATTACAGAACTATTGAATATAAAGCCTAAAATTAATATTAAATAATAACAAAGTTAAATAATCTATAATATTTAATTTCTAATCTTTATAAATGTACAAATAAGGGCTGTTTGATTCTCTTCATTTTTAGTACCAGGTTTTTTAGCATATATAGGATGCTTAGAAATTTTAATCATCTTTATCTTAGATAAATATTGTAATTCAGTAAGTATTTTTTCAAAACCTTTTTCTCTATAATGAGCAGCATTAACACCAATAGTTAATAAAACATTATTTTGAGAAAATAATAAAATATTTAATAAGTCTTTAGTTCCTAAATGGCCATGTGTAAATAGTCCTGCACTTATTATAGCTGAATAATTATTTGAAATATTATTAATGGGTTTTGTCAGATCAACTTCATAAAAATTTCTATAAATATTTTTTTCTTTAGCCTTATTAATCATTTCTATAGATATATCTAACCCATCTATAACTATTTCAGGATTTAAAAACTTTAGCTCATTTCCAACTAAGCCTGTTCCACAACCTATATCGCAAATATTTCCTCCACCATTAAAATTTTGAAAGAATTCTTCTGCAATACGTTTGGGATAATTATATTTTAATGTGCCCGCAAAAATGTTATCATAATGCTCCGAAAAGCCTTTATAATATGAAATACTATCCTCAGGTGTCTCTAATGCATAGGCACCTTCTAAAAGTTTTATTGCATCTTTTTCTTGTTTTTTTTTGTCCATTTGTATCCTAATATAGTATTTACTTAATTAGCATTATCTCTTTAATAATTTTTATAGAGCATTAACTTTATATATATTTTAATCTAGAATATAATTTTTAAGAAGGAAAATAAATGGACATACCAAAAAAAGCTAGAGCAGTAATAATAGGTGGAGGAGTAATTGGTTGCTCTATAGCTTATCATCTAGGTAAAATTGGTTGGAAAGATGTTGTTTTACTTGAAAGAAAACAATTAACTTGTGGAACTACCTGGCATGCAGCAGGTTTAATTGCTCAATTAAGAGCCACAAAAAATATGACGCGATTAGCTAAATATTCTCAAGAACTTTATCAAAAACTTGAAAAAGAAACAGGACTTTCTACAGGTTTTAAACGTAATGGCTCAATTACTGTAGCATTGACTAATGAACGTATGGAAGAACTAAAAAGATCTGCAGGTATGGCTCGGGCTTTTGGCGTGGAAATTGATGAAATTTCACCTGAAGAAATTGCTGAACGGTATCCTACATTAAAAGTTGATGATGCAGTAGGTGGATTATGGCTTCCAAAAGATGGGCAAGCAGATCCCGTCAATATAACTCAAGCCTTAGCAAAAGGAGCACGCAACTTTGGCGTAAATATCATTCAAGGTACTAAAGTTGTGGATATTGATCAAAGTGATAGTAAAGTTAAAGGTGTTATGACGACTGATGGATATATTGAATGCGACTATGTAGTAAATGCGGCAGGAATGTGGGCGCATGAAATAGGCAAAAAAGCTGGTGTAGCTGTTCCCTTACATGCCTGCGAACATTTCTATATAGTAACAGAAAATATACAAGGTTTAACACCAAACCTTCCAGTTCTAAGAGTCCCTGATGAAAGTACTTACTATAAAGAAGATGCAGGAAAAATACTTCTTGGTTGTTTTGAACTTAAATCAAAACCATGGGGTATGAATGGTATTTCAGAAGATTTTGAATTTGATACACTTCCCGATGATTTTGATCATTTTGAACCAATTCTAGAAAAAGCCATTAAACGTTTACCTTATATGGAAACAGCAGGTATACACACATTTTTTAATGGCCCAGAAAGCTTTACCGCTGATGATAGATATTTATTAGGAGAAGCCCCAGAATTAAAAAATTTCTTTGTTGCTGCAGGTTTTAATTCTGTTGGTATTCAGTCAGCCGGAGGAGTTGGAAAAGTACTTGCTGATTGGATGGATCAAGGCAACTCTCAAATGGATCTATGGGATGTTGACATAAGAAGAGTGCAACCGTTTCAAAATAATCGTACTTACTTAAAAAAAAGAGTCTCAGAAACACTAGGATTACTGTATGCCGATCATTTTCCATATAGACAAGTTGAAACGGCAAGAAATATTCGTCTTTCTCCAATTCATGAAAAGCTTAAAAATTTAGGAGCATGCTTTGGAGAAGCTTCAGGTTGGGAAAGAGCTAATTGGTTTCTGCCTAAAAAAGAATTAAAAAAAGGAATTATGCCTAAATATGAGTATAGTTGGAAACGTCAAAATTGGTTTCAGTATAGTGCTGATGAGCATAATGCAATTAGAAATAAAGTAGGCCTATTTGATATGTCCAGCTTTGGAAAAATTAAAGTAATAGGAAAAGATGCTGAAGATGTATTACAAAGAATTTCTGCAAATAATGTGGCCATAGAACCTGGTAAAATTATATATACACAATTCTTAAATGAAGCCGGATGTATTGAAGCTGATGTAACCATTACAAGGCTAACATTAGAAGAATTTCTAGTAGTTACGCCAGCAGATACTATTCATAGAGATCTTAATTGGATCAAACAACATATTCCTGATAATGCAAATGCTGTTGCTATTGATGTAACAGTATCTGAAGCAGTATTTGTAATAATGGGCCCTGAATCTAGAAATTTTTTACAACCCATAACGTCAAACAGTTTATCTAATAATGACTTTTCTTTTGCTAGCATGCAAGACATTGATATTGGATATGCTAAAGCGAGAGCACATCGTATTACTTATGTAGGAGAACTTGGATGGGAACTATATGTATCTAACGATATGTCAAATCATGTATTTGATACAATAATGAAAAGAAATGATGACTACCCTATTAAACTTTGTGGTCTGCATGCAATGGATAGCTGCAGAATAGAAAAAGCTTATAGACATTACGGGCATGATATCTCAAATGAAGATAATGTATTAGAAGCAGGATTAGGATTTGTAGTAAAAGAAAATAAACCGGACACTAAATTTGGAAGTATGATTGGAAAAAATTCCATTATCAAAAAAAGAAATGAAGGATTTAAAAATATATTATTGCAATTTCGCCTAAAGGATCCAGAACCCTTGCTATATCACAATGAACCAATTATTAGAGATGGAGAAATTGTAGGATATCTTACTAGTGGAAATTATGGACATCATTTAAAAGGTGCAATAGGCCTTGGATATATTAAATGTAAAGAAATTGGGGAAAGCACAACAAGCATACTAGCTTCAAATTATCAAATAGATGTGGCCGGCAATAAAATAGACGCAGATATAAGTATTTCTCCTATGTATGATCCTAAATCTATAAAAATAAAAAATTAAAACTTTTATTATTAAAAATTAATTGGTGTTTTTATATACTGTTTACCATTACTTTCTTTCTCACCATAATCGCCATTTCTAATATTAACTTGAATTGATGGATAAATTAATTTTGGAGGTTTTTTTCCAGAATCTCTTTTATTTCTTATTGCAATAAATTCAGAACTAGAAACATTTTTATTAATCAAAATATTATTATCATTTTGTATTTCTACTGTACTTAAGCATTGCTCTTCTCCTTCAACTTTTGGATAATCATGACAAATATAAATCTTTGTCTTACAAGGTAAAGCTAGTATTTTTTTAATAGAATTATATAAAATAGATGCACTTCCTCCAGGAAAATCAGCTCTTGCTGTTCCAGAACTAGGCATAAATAATGTATCACCTACAAATATACTTTCTTCTACATAATAAGAAACACAACAGGCAGTATGGCCTGGCGTTGCCATAATTTTTACCTCTAGGTTACCAATATTAATAATTTCATTATCATCAAATAATGTATCAAAATGTTTTCCTTCTGATAAAATTTTCTTATTAAGGTTGAATACATTAACCCAATAATTAATAATAGATTTGACACCTATTCCAATGCCAATCTTAGCATTAAGTTTATCTTTTAAATAACAAGCAGCTGTAATGTGATCAGCATGAATATGCGTTTCTAAGATCCAGTCACATCTTAAATTATTATTTTTAATATAATCAATAATAATATCTGCGTTAGTAGTTTCAAAGTTTCCAGTATATATATTGTAATCTAAAACTGAATCAATAATTGCACATCTAGAAGATTCTTGATCAATTATTAAATAGCTAAAAGTAGACGTCATTGCATCATAAAAATATTTAACTTTCATATAAGGATTTCCTTTATAATTATAAAGGCAGCAACAAATAAAGTAAACCAGCCGAAACACTGTTTAAGAATATTTGATTTTATATTTTTTGATATGCTTAAACCTAATACCATGCCTACAATAGTAAAACATAAGATACCTAATAATATATCTATATCAATAATTACTCCAGATTGATAATCTCCTACAAAACCAAAAAATGATTTAAGAAAAATGATAAAAAGAGAACTTCCTACAGCAGTTTTCATATCTAAACCAGAAAAAACTACCAGTGCAGGTATAATTAAGAAGCCTCCTCCTGCACCAATGATTCCAGTAAAAAAACCAACTGCAATTCCTTCAAAAATAATAATTATATTTTTAAATAATTTACGTTTATTTATTTCAGAAGAAGCTTTATTTACTCTTGAATTTATCATTAATAATGCAGAAGCAATCATTAATAAAGAAAACAATGTCATAATGAAAAGGTCTTTAGTTATTAATATATTAAATAAATTGATGTTATCAGGCAAAATTGGAAGAAAATACCTTCTAGTCATATAGACTGTTACTAACGAGGGTACAGCAAAAATTAAAGCAACAGAAAAATTAATCTGTTTATTTTTTATATAATTAAGACTTCCAACCAAAGCTGTAAATCCTACAATAATTAATGAATAACTAGTAGAAAGTGTAGGGCTAATTCCTATAAAATATACTAATATAGGCAAAATTAAGATTGAGCCTCCGGCTCCTATACTTCCTAAGACAAGCCCCATAATACTTGATAAAAAATATCCTAATATTATCATTAAATCTTATTCCAAGTCATTTTAGAATTAATATTAGTAACGTATCCATCAGGCAGAATATATTTAAAAAAACTAAACATAAAATTTTTATATTATTTTTTTGTTAAATTGTAATTAAATATCTTTAATATTTGCTTAAAACATATAAAATATAAAAAATAATCAATTCATTATAAAGGGTCAAGTATGAAAATTATAGTTATGGGTACTGGTGGAGTTGGAGGTTATTTTGGAGCTAGACTAAACAATGCTGGTCATGATGTGGCTTTTATAGCAAGAGGTGAACATTTAAAAGCTATTAAGGCAAATGGTTTAAAAATCCTAAGTGAATTAGGAGACATTATTATTCATCCAGCAAAAGCAAGTGAGAATCCATCAGATTTTGGAATTGCGGATATAGTTCTTTTTTGTGTAAAGTCATATGATACTGCGTCTTCTTCAAATTTAATAAAGCCTGTTGTTGGCCCTGAAACAGCAGTTATACCTTTTTTAAATGGGATAGGACATATTGAAATAATGCAAAAAATATTAGGAATTAATAATATTGTAGGTGGAGTTGCAGCTATTAGTGCCTTAATAGAAGAACCTGGAGTTATACGACATAACTCAGCTATGCAAATGTTAAAATTTGGAGAATTTAACAATGAAATTACTCCTAGAATTAAAGCATTTCAAAATGCATGTGAAGAATCTGGTATTAATAATGCGGTTCCAGAGAATATTGAAACAGATTTATGGCAGAAAATTATTATGATATGCACATTAGCAGGAGCAAACTGCCTGACAAGATTACCTTTAGGTGTATGTAGATCAAACCCTGCTACTAGAAATCTTATGAAAAACCTAGCTGAAGAAGCAGTAGCTGTTGCCAAAGCTGAAAATGTTATATTACCTGATAATCAAGTAGAAATCACTATGAAACAATTAGATTCTTTACCTGGCCCTATGAAAGCATCTACTTTACCTGCACTAGAAAAAGGAGAGAAATTAGAAGCCTCTGCTTTAAATGGTGCTATAGATAAACTTGGCACCAAACATAGTATTAATACATATATGCATAAAGCTGTTTATGCAGCGTTAGCCCCTCATGAAAACGGCTCATAATAAAATTAGGGCTCATTCATAGAGAGCCCTAATATATTTAAATTACTGGTAATAATTTAAAAATAAGAAGAGTCTTATAAAAATATAAGATTGCTTAATATTTAATAGATAATGTATTTAATTTATATAAAAAAAATAGTAAAAATATTACTATTAAAATTTAGTTACAAATATTAAAATATATTAGACAAAAAAAATAAACTATTCTATATATTGCAGAAATATTTATTTCTCTGGATTAATATGAAAAAAAACCCGGTAGGTAGGCCAAAAAAACTAAACAGGCAACACATTATTAATGTAGCATTTGATCAATATTGGCTTCATGGCATAAACAATGTATCCCTTAGTACAATTGCTAAATTAGCAAATGTATCTAGACCTGGGATTTATGTTGAATTTGGTGGTGAGGATGCATTACAGGCTGAAGTAATAAAAAAATATATTAAAGTTAGTGCTGACCCCGTTCATAATAGTTATAATGATTATGAAAATTTTCCGGATCAGCTATTTAATCATATGGATGGAATAATTAATGATGGAAATCCATATGTTACAAATGACAAAAATTATTTTAAACAAAGGCCCAAAGGCGCAAAAGGTTGTTTAGTTCAAATATCTACTCTTAATAAACATGTATTAGGCCCAGTTTCAAAAAAACTTATTAATGACTATGAACAAATAAGAATAAATCAATTTGAAAAATATATTAATAATGCTAAAACTGATGGGGTAATGCATAAAAATATAGATGCAAATTTATATGCTAAATATATCTTAGCTCAGTTTAGTTTAATTCAAACACTTAAGCTTCAAAATATTTCTAAGAGTAAAATTACATCAGTTATTAATATTGCTTTAAAGCCATTGCTGCAAAAAAACAAACAAATATAAACTTTACTATATTTACTAATCCCCTAAAATTGTTATCATTAGTATACAAATTTTGGGAGATTTCTATGCAACTAACAATTAATCCACTTAACGATGCTTTAGGAGCTGAAATAATAGGTGGAGATTATAGTAAGCAATTAAATAGTGATGAAATCAAGTTACTAAATGAAGCATTTCTAAAATATCACTTGATTTGCTTAAGAAGTAAAAAATTAACTCCTACAGAATTTCTCAAACTAGCAAGTTACTTTGGAATACCTTTTTCAGAAATAACACGAAATCAATGGATAAAGGATGCGCCAGAAATATCTAAATTAGATAGTACATATAACTCTTTAGATGAAAAACCTGACGATCCTAATTTAAATAGAAGAAGCGGTTGGCATACTGACCATTCTTTTAAAAAATACCCCCCAAAGGCAACATTACTGCATGGACTTAAAATACCTAGTTTTGCTGGACATACTAGATTTTGTAACACACAAAAAGCTTATAACGATTTATCACAAAAAACAAAAAAATTATATGAAAGTTTAATGGCTGTTCATAGCTATGACACCATAAGAGCTCCTGCAACAGCAGTAATACGATCTAAAGAAGAAATCATGGAAACTCCTGATGTAATTCACCCTTTAGTTCGTATCCATGATGAAACAGGTAGGAAATCTCTATATTTCAATGCAAATAGAACTGATCATATAGTGGGCTTAAAAAGGAAAGATAGCGATATATTACTTGATAAAATTCATACACATATTACTCAAGATAAATATCGTTATGACCATGAATGGAAGACCGGAGATATTATAATTTGGGATAATAGGTGCTTAGTTCATTCTGTTAATGTTGATTATCCAGTAGGTGAAGAACGAGTTCATTTAAGAACTATACTTAAAGGTAATGAAGAATTAAAATTATAAAACATAAAATTAATAATTATAAAAAAATATGAAGAACACACCTGTACCCCATAATTTTTGGCAATACTTAAGGTCTATGGGACCAGGAATAATTGTTGCATTAACTTGGTTAGGAGCTGGTGACCTTGTAGACTCCGCAATTGCGGGAGGTAGCTATGGATATGCACTAATGTGGGCAATGGCCATAGCACTTTTTGTACGGTTTATATTTGTTTCAATTATAGCTAAATATCAATTATGCAATCAACATAATGAAAGTTTAATGTCAGGGCTAAAAAGACTACATATTAGCTTGCCTATTTTTATTGGAGTAGTTGCTCTATTTTTTGGACATTTCTACGGGTCATATATGGTTAAAGGGGTAGGTGAATCAAGTGAAAAATTATTTGGTTTTGGAGTAGCATGGATGTGGTCAATTTTTTGGGTTACGATAGCTGCTATAATTATATTTAAAGGGGCTTTAAAAAGAATAGAAATAATATTTTATATATTCCTTATTCTATTAAGCTCTTCTTTAATTGGAGTTGCTATATGGACTGGTCCTGACCCTATATCTGCAACAAAGGGTATATTAATGTTTGATATACCTGAAACAAGTGGTTCTTTTGGATCTCTTTTAGTAATAACTTCTCTTATAGGAGCAGTAGGTGGGTCAATAGCAAATTTATTGTATCCTTATTTTATTCAACAAAAAGGTTGGAACAGGCCTAAATTTAGAAAAGTCCAACTATATGATTTAGCTTTTGGTACTATAATATTAGTTGTTATTAATATGTCTATTTGGACAATTGGTGCAGAACTACTATTTCCAAAAAATATTAGTATTAATAATTTAGATGATCTAGGTCTACTACTAACTCTAACAATAGGAAAATATGGAGAGCCTATATTTTTTATTGGAGTTTTTGCAGCACTTTATAGCTCGGTAATTGGGAATGCAGTAGGATTTGGTTTTTTAATTACTGATACAGTTCAAGTAATTAAATCAAACCATACAATAAAATCTGAACCATTAAACGTCTCTCAGTCAAAAATATATCGCTTTGTTATTATATGGTGCTTATTTAGTCCATTAATATGGAGCATTCCAAATATGCCCAGCTTTATAACATTAACTTTAGTCGCAAATGCTTCTGCAGTTATTGTACTTCCCATTTTATGTGGATCACTTTGGTATATTACTTCATCTAAATTTTTTATTGGGTCTAAATATAAAAATGGAGCCTTAGAACATTTAACCCTTATAATACTTTTTATATTATCTATTTGGGGCTCATACCAAGCAATATTTGTCATTAAAGAGCTATTAAATATTTAATTAAGAAATTATTGCTGTAGCCTCAATTTCCAAAAGAGCTTCATCCTCTATTAAATCTTTCACAACTAACATAGACATGGCCGGATAATGTTTTCCTAATATTTTTTGATAAATCTCTCCAATATGTTTTTGATTATTTAAATATTCATTTTTATCTTTTATATACCAAGTTAAACGCACAATATTCTTAATGCTCCCTCCTGCAGCTTCTACTATAGTAACAATATTACTTAATGCTTGTTCCATCTGGCCAATAAATGTATGTGTTTCAAAAATTTTATCTGCTGTCCAGCCTATTTGACCACCAATAAATAATTGACCACTATTTGATAAAATGCCATTAGCATAGCCTTTTGCAGCTTTCCATCCTACTGGATGTATAATCTTATTATCCATATACTTATCCTTAGATATAATTAATTATTTTTTCGTAAAAGAAAACGTTGAATTTTTCCTGTTTTTGTTTTTGGCAAAGTATCTATAAAGATTATCGATCTAGGATACTTAAAAGGAGCTATAATACTTTTAACATAATCCTGTAATATTTTCTTTAATGAGTTATCTCCTACATAATGGTCATGTAAAACTATATATGCTTGAACAATAGATCCTCTATCTTTGTCAGGAAAACCAATTACTGCACATTCAAATACTGCTTCATGAGATAGTAATGCAGACTCAACTTCTGGTCCTGCGATATTATAGCCTGACGATATAATCATATCATCATTTCTTGCTGCAAAATAAAAATAACCAGAATTGTCTTTATAAAAGCTATCTCCAGTTATATTCCAACCATCTACTACATAATCATTTTGTCTATTATCAGATAAATATCTGCAACCTGTTGGACCTCTTACCGCTAATCTACCTACCTCTCCAACTGGTAATTCTTTCATATTTTGATCCACAACTTTTGCTTCATAACCTTTTATAGGTTTACCAGTACATGCCTCTTTATGATCATCAAATCTATTAGATATAAATATATGTAATAGTTCTGTTGCACCAATTCCATCTAACATTGGCTTACCTGTTTTCTTTAGCCAATTTTTATATGTTGTTGCCGGTAAAGTTTCTCCAGCAGACACAGCAGCCCGTAAAGAAGATAAATCTACTCCTTCTTCCATAGCTAAAAGCATTACATTATATGCAGTGGGTGCAGTAAAACAAACAGTTGCTTTATATTTTTGAATAATCTTAATCATATTAGGAGGCGAAGCATCTTCTAATAAAGTTGCTGTGGCTCCAAAACGCAAAGGAAAAATTGCTAACCCACCTAAGCCAAAAGTAAATGCCAATGGAGGAGAACCTACAAAAATATCTTTGTCATTTACCTGTAAAACTTCTTTTGCATATCCATCAGCAATAATCAACAGGTCACGGTGAAAATGCATAGTAGCTTTTGGCTCCCCTGTAGTACCAGAAGTAAAACCCAATAATGCTACATCATCCCTTCCTGTTTTTACTGATTTAAATTTAACTGATTTATCTAAAGCCGCTTCATCTAATTTACTGCTATGATTTGCTGTACCATCAAATGGTATTAAATATTTAAGGTATTTATTTGTTTTAAAACAATTTTTTAATTCTAATAATAATCTACTGTCACATAATGCATGAGAAATTTCAGCTTTATCTATTATCTTATCTAATTCTCCCGACCGAAGCATAGGCATAGTATTTACTACTACTGCACCTACTTTGGTGGCTGCTAACCAACATGCAACCATAGCAGGGTTATTTGCTGAGCGGATTAATACTCTATTTCCAGGCTTCACTCCGTAATTTTCTACTAAAGCATTTGCTAGTCTATTAGTCCAATCTGTTAACTCTTTATAAGTTCTCCTTCTACCATTGCCTATTAATGCAGTATGGTCTCCAAAACCTTTCTCTACCATTAAATCCGTTAATTCTTCAGAAGCATTTAGAAAATTAGGGTAATTATATTCCCCTAATAAAAAATTGGGTTGATCTGATTTTTTCGGTAGATTATCACGTGAAAATGTATCAATATGTGCTGTAGGACCTAACATAAATTATCCTTAAAATAATATTAATTTCCTTCGAATTTTGGCTTTTCCTTTTTTATAAAAGCTTCATATGCTCTCTTAAAGTCTCCTGTTTGCATACAAATAGCTTGGGCTTGGGCTTCCGACTCAATAACCTGCTCAATTGACATCGACCATTCTTGCGCTAACATAGTTTTTGTCATCATATTTCCAAAAGTGGGTCCATCAACAATTTGTTTAGCCATTTCGTAAGAAGCATTTTGTAAATCCTTAGAAGCAACTACTTTATTAAAAAATCCCCATTTATTACCTTCATCTGCTGTCATAACTCTACCAGTATATAATAATTCTGCGGCTCTTCCATGGCCTATTAATCTTGGAAGAATTGCGCAAGCTCCCATATCACAACCAGCAAGACCTACCCTAGTAAATAAAAATGCTGTTTTAGCTTCAGGTGTAGCAATTCTAATGTCAGATGCCATAGCTAATATTGCCCCTGCACCAACACAAATACCATCTACTGAGGCTATAATTGGCTTTTGACAGTTTATCATGGCTTTAATGACATCACCAGTCATTCGCGTGAAGTTTAATAATTCTTTCATAGACATTTTTACAAGAGGTCCAATAATATCATTAACGTTACCACCTGAACAAAAATTTCCTGCATTAGATCCAAATATTACAGCATGTATATCATCACAATAAACTATCTCTCTAAAAAAATCTCTTAACTCAGCATAACTCTCAAAAGTTAATGGGTTTTTTTGCTCTGCTCCAGTTAATGAAATTAGCGCTATTCCATTAGAAACTGAGTAATTAAAATATTTTGCCTTATAATTTATCATATTCATGAACGACTCCTATTATAAGATATTATGTCCAACAAATTTATTAAATCCTGAGCCTCTTGCTCAGACAATTTCTCTAAAATTATATTTATCCATGATTCATGGGCATTTGCATATTCTTCAAATTGATTTTTACCTTTATTAGTTAAACTTACTAAATTAGTTCTTCTATCTCCTTCTACTGCTACCCTCAAAACATGTCCATCTTGAACCAAACGATCAATAATTCCCGTAATATTTCCATTAGATACTTTCAAGGCACCAGAAATTTCAGTCATCTTTAAGCCTTTTTTTGATCTATATAAAGCTGACATAACATCAAACCTTGGTAAAGTAGTATTATGATCTTCTCTTAATTTTTCTCTAATTTGTTTTTCAATAAAGTTAGAAGTTTTTAAAATTTTTAACCACGATCGTAATTTTGTCTTAGATACTTTAAGGTTAGTTTTGCTATTTATCTGAGTCATATTTCTCCTCCAGATATAGAAATACTTTGTCCATTAATGGAATTAGATGTTTCTTTACAAATCCATGAGATAGTTTCTGCTACTTCAGAAGGCTGAATTAATCTTTCCTGTGGATTAGATGATACTAAATTTTTCATAGCATCTTCATCGCTTAAATTAGTTAACTTAGTTATATTTTCAATTGTACGTTTCGTCATTGGAGTATCTATATATGATGGGCAAACAGAATTTACAGTTATTCCTTTCCTTGCTAATTCCATAGCTAAAGATCTTGTTAAACCTATAACTGCATGCTTAGAGGCACAATACGCTGAAACATAACTATACCCTTTTAACCCCGCTGTTGAAGAAATCGCAATCATTCTCCCCCAACCTTCACTTTCCATATCTTCTAGCGCATACTTAAAAGAGTTAAAAACTCCTATTACATTTATATCCATTATAGAACTAATATCTTTTGCAGACATTTTATGAAAAGGCTTACTAAATGCTTCACCAGCATTAGCTATAACTATATTTATTTTTCCAAATTTTTTTCTAATAGACTTATAACACTGTTCTAAATCATTAGCATTAGTTACGTCACAAACTCTCCAATCAATATTTTCATGTTTATTTGCTATTTCCTTCAAAGGTTTATCTCTTCTTCCTAAAATAGTTACTTTAGCTTTATTTTTTGCCAAGTTAAGAGCTATTGCAGCTCCTACCCCTGAGCCTCCTCCAGTTACAACTGCATGCTTATTATGTAATTTCATTTACTTTACATCCTTTACTTTTTCATTATCACGATCAGATAATCTCCACATTTGATCTCTCCCTGCCTCATAAGGCTTTAACCATTTTTCACTTCTGTCTCCAATACTAGTGCCCGCATGCAGTGTCCAATAAGGGTTTGATAAATGGGGTCGAGCAAGGCATACTAAATCTGCTCTACCAGCCATTAAGATAGAATTAACATGGTCTGCTTCATAAATATTTCCGACAGCCATTGTATTTATACCTGCCTCATTTCTAATTCTATCAGAAAAAGGTGTCTGAAACATTCTTCCATAAACAGGTTTTGCTTCATCTGAAGTTTGCCCAGCTGAAACATCTATTATATCAATTCCTATATTTTTAAACATTTTTGCTATCGTTACTGATTCTTCAGGAGTTACTCCTTGTTTGCCCACCCAATCATTGGCAGAAATTCTAACGGACATAGGTTTTTCCTTTGGCCAACTTTCTCTCATTGCTTTAGCTACTTCTATCGGGTATCGCATACGATTATCTAATGAGCCTCCATATTTATCTGTACGCACATTAGATTTTGGAGAAATAAATGAAGATATTAAATAACCATGAGCAGCATGAAGCTCTATCATATCAAAACCTGCTCTATTTGCCATTTCTGTTGACGAAACAAATTGTTTTAACACCTCTTCCATTTTTTGTTCTGTCATTTCCTCAGGTACAGCATTATTGTCAGACCAAGGAATAGAAGAAGCTGAAATTATTGACCAATTATCAGCTTTTAATGGAGCATCCATTTCTTCCCAGCCTAATTGTGTAGAACCTTTTCTTCCTGAATGGCCTATTTGACAAGATATTTTTGCCTCAGTTTCTAAATGAATAAAATCAATTATTTTTTTCCATGCTAATTCGTGCTTCTCAGAATACAAACCTGTACATCCCGGAGTAATTCGCCCTTCGGGCGATACACACGTCATTTCAACATAAATCAATCCTGCTCCCCCTTTTGCTCTTTCTGCATAATGCACAAAATGCCAATCTGTAGGACAACCATTTACCGCTTTATATTGCGCCATAGGCGATACTACAATTCTATTCTTTAATTCTAAACCTCTAAGTTTAAAAGGAGCAAACATAGGAGCTCGTACTTTTTCATTACTATTTACTCCAGCTTTACTTTGAAACCATTTTTCTGCCTGATTAAGCCATTGGGGATCTCGCTCTCTCAAGTTTTCATGACTAATTCTTTGAGAGCGTGTTAATAAAGAATATTTTAGTTGAATAGGATCTAAATTTAAATACCTCTCTACATCTTCAAACCATTCCACTGAGTTTCTTGCTGCTGATTGTAACCGTAAGACTTCTAACTTTCTAGTATCTTCATATTTTTCAAATGCTAACTTATAATTTTTCTCAATAACTAAATTAGTAGCCAGAGAAATTGCACTTTCTAATGCTAACTTAGTCCCAGAACCAATTGAAAAATGTGCTGTTGCAGAAGCATCTCCCAATAACACAATATTTTTATGGCTCCACTTCTCACAAAGCACCCTTGGGAATTTAATCCAAGCTGAGCCTCTAATATGTTTTGCATTCGTCATTAATGCATTACCATCTAAATAATCTTTAAATATATCTTGGCAAATATTAATACTTTCAGATTGAGTAAGGTTATTAAAACCAAAAGCATCAAAAGTATCTTGATTACATTCAACTATAAAAGTTGCAGTATTAGAATCAAATTGATAGGCATGCGCCCAAATCCAACCGTGTTTAGTTTCTTCAAAAATGAATGTAAAAGCATCATCAAATTTTTGATTAGTGCCAAGCCATACAAATTGACATGCTCTTAAATCGGTATCTGGTTTGAAAAATTCAGAAAACTCATTTCTTGTCTTTGAGTTTAATCCATCGGAAGCAACTACTATATCATATTGTTTCATATATTCAGATGCACTTCCTACTTCAACTTCAAATTGTAATTTCACTTCTAGTTCTATAGCTCTTTCTTGCAAAATCGTTAATAAAGTTTTCCTTCCAACACCGCAAAACCCATGTCCTGTAGATTTTAGTTTCATACCCTTATGATGTAAGGCTATGTCATCCCAGTACGCAAAATTTGAACGTATCTTTTTAGCACTAATAGGATCATTATTTTCTAGATTATTCAGAGTTTCATCAGATAAAACTACGCCCCAACCAAAAGTATCTGCAGGTCTATTTCTTTCTATGACAACAACTTCAGTATTTGGGTTTTGTAATTTTATTGAGATGGCAAAGTACAGACCACCCGGCCCTCCTCCTATACACGCGATCTTCATATTAAAATATACAATTTATACTTGATCATAAATTTAGTTTAAATTATTAAATTATATATTTCAAGTATAAAATATTTAAGCTTAAAATATAATTATTTTGAACCTCTAACAATATCTATAACATCAAAAGGGTTATCAGGCATAGTGTTGGATCGCCAAGCCACCATTAAGTCTGGCCTAATAAGTACAAAACTATACTCATATAAATTAAAAGCATCCTCATCATTAATTTCTAATACCTTTAAAGGAAAATTAATGCTTTTTGCCTTATTAAAAAAATTTTCAGTTTTTTTAATGTCTTCTGAAAAAACCAATAATGTAAAATTTTTGTCGAATTTATCATAAATAGAGATACCTTCTTCTAGCCAGATATGTGGAGCCCTATGCCCAGGTCTTGCCGTAGGTATATATTTTCTAGGATTATCTATAGTTTCTTCTGTTCCATCAGATATAATAATAGGTGAATTATTATAACGATAACCTAGTAAGGTCCCTGAGGAAGCAATTAATTTATCTTGTTCTTTTAAACTAACACTTAACTTTTCTCTTAAACGATGGCCTATTTCAGAATCATCATCAAGCTCATCGCCATACTGCATAACTGAATAAAGCTGATCAAAACAATCTGCTGCTTCTTTAGTATTGCGAACTCCTATTGAATGACGTTCCATAAAGTAACTATTAATAAGATTTTTACCTCCCCACCCTTCAATCATAGCTTGTATTTTCCATGCAATATCAATAGCATCTGAAACTCCAGTATTCATTCCAAAACCTCCGGTCGGAGTAAATAAATGAATAGCATCACCAGCTAAAATAACTCGATTATCGTGATATTTTTCTGCAACTAATGCATGCGCCGTCCAAGGTTGGGTTGATATAACTTCTATTGAAGTAGAATTACCTAATACAGCTTCTATCGAAGCTTTTGAATCCACTTCATTCCATAGTTGACCATCTTTTAACATTAAATGATAAGTAAAAGTAGTTCCTCCATCCCAATTAAGCAGAAAACCAGCATAATTTTTATGTAATGGAAAAAATATATTTGCCGAACCAAATTTATGACATTTCATAAAATCAGGCGCTTTAAAATAAATTGAAACAAACTTTGCCATATCTGCACGACCATTTAATTTAATATTTAAGTTTTCTCTAACCATTGATTTTCCGCCATCACAAGCAATTAAATACTTACACCTTACATAATCAGTTTTTCTTGTTTTAAGGTTCTCTATGTGACAAGTAACGCCATCAATATCTTGATCAAAAAAATTTAATTTAGTATTAAAATTTAGATCTACGGGTGAGAGAGTATGTAAATAATTTAATATAACTTCCTCAACCTCATTTTGCCCTGTAATTGTTTTTAAGTATGGAGACCAGGTATGTTCCTCTTTAACATAACCGCCAGTATCTTTTACTTCCTTAATTTTTTTGAATGGAGGCAAAGAAATTCCATGCAACTTTCTACCATGTAAACTTGAAATCCAATAATAGTCTGCAGGATGATCAGGAGGAATACCTGCTTCAGTTATAGATTTATCTATACCCCATCTTCTATAATACTCCATAGTTCTATTAGCTACCGCATTAGCTCTAGGATGAGGATTTAAATTGGAAGATTGTTCTAATATCATACATTTTATGCCTCTCCATCCTAATTCAGCAGCTAAAGATAAACCAACAGAACCTCCTCCAGATATTATAACTGGGACTTCTTTCATTTACTTTTATCCTTTTTAAATTTTGCTAAATTTCTATGTTTAGAAAGAAAATTATTAATAATTGCATTGAAAGCATCAGGTTGCTCAATATTACTCAAATGACCTGCATTCTTTATAATATTTAAGGAAGAATTTAGTATTTTCTTTTGTGCACTAATGCCTATGGTCACAGGGGTTAATTGATCATATTCTCCATAAATTAGTTGGGTTGGTATATTAAATTGAGATAAGTTACTAGTTGCATCATATTTAATAGTTTCAGCAATAGTTTTTAAGTAAGAATTAATATGTACTGTTAAAAAACTTTTATATAATTTATCTCTAGCTACTTTTGTACAATTAGGACCTACTAATGAATCGATTAATTTAGGAGCTATTTCTTCTAAAGTTTTACCACTTTTTAAAGGTTTCTGACGAAGGTCAATAAACTCTTTTTGTTTATCCATGCTTAATACTTTATAATCAAAAAAGCAATCACACAAAACTAGTGTAGCTACTCTATTTTTGTATTTTGGAAAAAAATCCATGAGTATTCTAGCACCCATTGATAAACCAACAAAATGAGCTTTCTCTATTTCTCTTGAATCTAATAGTCTTATTAAGTCTTCACCAAAGTCACTAAATTTTAATGGACCGCTATAATCTTCTGAATCTCCATAACCTCGAGCATCCCAGGCAATAGCCGTGAATCTATTTGAAATATAAGACTGTTGATCGTACCAATTTGAATGATTACCTCCTATTCCATGTAAAAATATGACAGGTGGACCATTACCTAATTCTTTAAAACTTATTCGAGGGTTACCTTCTACGAATTTCTGCTTTGTATTTTCCAAAGTCATTAACCCAAAGGACCTGCCAGCTTTCCTGAATTAACTATAATAGTGTCATCAAGCTTTATAGTGCAGTTTCGCATAGGAAGATCAAAATGACATGTAGTATAACGTTCAGCAAATTCATTAGCACCAGTAGATATTAAAAAATTTCCTGCAAACGCCCTTAATTCTGTGCAATTAACATGTTGTTTATCATACATCGTTAGTGCATCCCATCTTGCATTAGGGTTAAGACCCCATCCTACATGTGAAATAGCATATGCATTAGGATCGTTCCATGCTTCATAATATGAGCGCATTAAGTCTGCATCTAAACCTTTTCCTTCAATTGAAGTAACAAAGTCATTTTCTATTATTAAAGTTACAGGCGTTTCTATGTATTTTTTAAAAGATAGATTAACATCACCAACATTTAAAACTACTTTACCATTTACGGTATTTTCCAAAGGAAAGAATAATGCTAAACCCGCTGGCCAATAGGCAACCTTTTCTCCTGGAGATAAATAACCCGCTCCAGCACGTGATGGAGCACCTTTAATTTCTACAGATAGATTAGTACCTGCTTCAGATGTTACATACATAGTTTTAGACTGTTGCAATAACTTTAAACTTTTATTTACATTAGGTCTTAAAGATTCATCAGGCATACATCTTTCTAAAACCTCCGGATGCTCATTAGATATCATTAAAATTCGACCACCATCTTTAATGATAGATTGTAACTCTTTTGAATGAAGCATTCCTTCTACAGTACAATCTATAACCAAATCACATGCACTAAGTGCGGGTAAAATAGCTTCGTACCCCTCATATGCATAACAAGACCCTGTAGACCTAACAGGTATTAAGTCTTTTAATTTTGGAGAAGGAACATTAAATTGAATAGGTTTAGCACCAATTCTTTGTAATGCATGTTGTGACAAATCTATTAATACTTGTCGTGATTGTGACTCTGATATAATAGCAACCGTATTCCCCTTAATTACACCACTTAATAAAAAGCTTTTTTCAAAACAGTCAATCCATTTGGATTCTAAGTTTTCTCTCAACATATTATCACCCATAAAATATTCATAAATATAAAGTATATATCTAAAATTTTAATTTACAAATTAGTAGAACTAAATATAAATTCGGTAATACAAAGAATTTATTATAACTTGGTTTTTGCGGCATCCAGAAGTGGTTTAATAACTTTATTTTTTAAATCTATTCCCACTCCACATTTACATCCAGGACAATCTATACATGCGTCTAAACCTAGATCAATGGCCTTGTTTAAAGCGAGGTCTTTGCCTTGCTCAGAGCTAATTGGATCTTGCCTTAACCTCTCTAACTTAAGTAAAGAAAAAGGATTACCATGTTTGTAACCTAAAGATGGCTCTGGCATGTCTCCTTGCATATCTCCAGGTAATTTATCATCAAAGTTTCTTGAATGCATTGGGCATTTATCCAAACATGCATAACATTCTATACAAGCTGTTAATTCATGATAAATATCTGGGGCTTCAACATTTAAATCATTACCTTGACCTGATATTTTTACTCCGCGCATCTGTCTAGCAATACCATCTCTCCTTACAACCAAATCACTTAAAACAGGTAAGGTAGCAATAGCACTTAATTTATCTCCATCTTTTACCCTAGCTCTACAAGCAACTCTTGGACGGCCATTAATATCAATAGTGCATACTCCACAATTCCTAGCTCTACAACCGAAACGAAAAGCTAAATCAGGAATTGTTTTCGACTGTGCCTGCATTAACACATCTAGGCCATAGGCTTTTCCTTTTCTTCCCTCTTATTATAAATAAAAGAAACAACTTTTTCAATTCCATCTCTTACCGTTACTATTTCTAATTCTATAGAATTATTATTTTTTATCATACTGATGTAGTTTCCCCTATTGCGCCTTCTGCACCTCCAGGCATAATTTCAGGCGCGTTGCCACTTGCAGACATAATATCTTTATATCTTTTTTCTAATTTTTTATCTTTCAGACTATTTGGAAGCATAGATAAGATTTTAGCTTCTAATAATCTTTTTTTCTCCAAAATTTTATAATAAATTAAATTTTTAATTGGGGTTCTATCTCTATCTAGCCTTTTTACTAAATAACTATTTTTATCTTTACAAACTACAGTAGAATATGGCTTTGAAAATGCAGAAATATTTTTTTCATCTAATCTCACATGCCCACCAATACTTCCATTTCTTTCCTTAGCAGCTAATCCTATAGATTTTGCAGAATATATCATATTTTTTAATTCTACATAGTCTAGAAAAGCCTGATTCCATATAGAATAACTAGGAATAGAAACATTTATAAGTTTTGATTCAATATCAATTATGATCTTATTCATAACTTCTATACCCTTAGCAGTCCTGACCGGACCAATATTTTTCCAACTTTCTTTTTGAAGCATTTCTTTCAGACTATTAGATGAAATTGTACCATTTTGTCCAAATAAATTAGTATATTCTGTAATATACGGATCAAAAAGTTTATTTTTAACTTCAGATGTATTATTTTTAGCATTTTTAGCTGCTGCAATACCTGACCTTTTTCCAAAAACCGCTAATTCTGTTAATGATGTTGAACCTAACCTATTAGCACCGAATAAACCTCCCATCGATTGCCCTGCTGCAAACAAACCATTTATTCCGTATTTTACAGAACCTTCTTTTTCTCCACCTACACTAGCCCCTTCATCATTTACTCTAATTCCCCCCATCATGTAATGTGCTCCTGGGCGAACTTCCCAAGCTATTTCTACTTTAGCTGCTTCTTTGCCTAATGCTTGTCTTGCGTTTATGTAGGCTGAGGGCAGACTATTTTGTAGATACTTCATAAAATATGGTCCTGATTTTGGAAGCTTCTTGTTAGCTGTCATATCTAAAAATGCTCCACCATTTGGACTACCTCTTCCATCTTCTACTGCCCTCATAATAGCTTCAGAACATGCCGCCCTTGTTCTCAAATGCACTCCATTTAAAATGACTTTTCCATTTTTATCTCTTAAAACGCCTAGATAACTGGCTGTTGAAGGCTCACCTGCTAACAAGCCTTCGTATGAAGGAGGAGAAGCTAAACAGAAAGGTAAAAATTGAAGTTGCTCCATATCTACTAAATCTGCACCTGCCCTTAAAGCTATAGAATAACTATCTCCAGTATTGCCTCTCATAGTATCAGTTTTAGGAAAAAACAAAGTTGAAAGTCCTCCTGCTGCTATTACTACTGAGGGAGCTTTTATTGCTAATAATAACCCTTTTCCAGCGTCATAAACCAGACCTCCTATTACGTTACCTTGGATATCATTAGTATTTTTTTCTACAATTAAATCTAAAAACCAAGAATCTTCAATATACTCAATATTTTTTTCTTTTATGATTGCATCCCAATTAGCATGACCAAATGCTATGCCATGATTTTCATGTCCAACTGATCGATTTCTATTATGCCCTCCCATAGGTAAAGGCAATGATTGAGGACCCTGTTTATTTTTATTTATAGATGGTCTTAACCCATGAATGCGGTACGTATCATATGCATCTTTTGAATATTTTGCAAATGTATCTGTAAGTTTTTTAATAGGCAAATCACCACCTGCTAACTTAACATTTTCCGATAAAATATCTTCAAAATCATCGTCTGTTCCAGATTCTCTTACAGTAGCTAAACCTTCAGAAATTTTGGTGTCAGAGGCTCCAAGAGGATCTTTAGACACTAATAAAACCTTTGCTCCTTCTGCTGCTGCTGCATAGGCAGCTTGAGCTCCAGCACCACCAGAACCCACAACTATAACATCGTAGGTTAACCATTGCGTTTGAATTTTCATATATCATATATCCCTATATCATAATTATATTTTGTATATGATAAATATTTGTTAATAACTGTAAAAAATGTGATCATAGATGGAAATAATGCTGGTTATTTAGCAATAACAGAAAATGCAAACGATATTAGAGCTGCAATTAATGAAAGAAAAAATTTTATATTAAGAACTGCAATATTTATTGGAA
>ENA-OREN01000857-OREN01000857.1-marine-metagenome-genome-assembly--contig:-NODE-857-length-39861-cov-3.855897_pt1 | contig 39861 bp, 29 predicted proteins | sample MGYA00248624_ERZ508555 | MGnify/ENA primary metagenome ERZ508555 (study PRJEB26222, sample SAMN06267773) | marine metagenome | isolation source: Saanich Inlet, British Columbia, Canada | place... | reverse complement strand
CGCCGTGCCTTGGTCTTGTGCTTGGAATGGCGCTATTTGACATTGGCCAGTGCGGTTGCCTCATTGATCCTGGCATTGGGCGTCATTGGCGGCGGCAGGATTGGCTTTCAATTCTTTCCCAGCCCCGAGGGAGACATTGTTTACGGCAATGTGGTGATGATGCCCGGCACCCCGCGGGAGCGGACAGCGGCCATGGTTGTAGAACTGGAACGGGCAGCGCATGCTGCAGCGGCGCAATCCCTTTCCCAGTTTGGGGCTCAGCTGGATGGTGAACAGGCGCTTATTCATTCGACGTTTGGCAAACTTGGGCGCTCCCAGGCCCGGGAATTTCAAAGTGTGCGCGGTGACAAATACGGCGGGCTGTATGTGCAATTGGTGCCGTCTGACCATCGCCAGGTACGCATGCCTGATTTTATTGAAACCTGGCGAGAGAATATTGAGTTGCAGCCGGGTGTGGAGCGGATCAATCTGAACGAACGTCGCGGTGGGCCGCCAGGACGGGAAATTGATATCCGACTAAGCGGCGGCAGCACACGGGATCTGAAGGACGCGACGCGCCAGATCAAAACATTGTTGGAAACCTTCCCCGGCGTCACGGATGTGGAGGATGATCTGCCCTATGGCAAGGTCGAGGTGATCCTTGAATTGACTCCCCGGGGCCGGGCCCTGGGTTTTGCCACGGACAGCGTTGGCAAACAAGTGCGCGCCGCATTCGAAGGTACCGTTGCCAAGCGCTTCCCACGGGGCGATGAAGAGGTTTCCGTGAAGGTGCAATATGCCCGTGGTGCTATCACCACCGAGGATCTGTTGAACCTTTACCTGCGCAGCCCGGCGGGCGTCGATGTGCCTTTAAGTGAAGTCGTCTCCATGCGGGAGACGGCCGGTTTCTCCCGGATCCGGCGCAAAGATGGCAAGCGGGAGATCGCCATCACCGGAGAGCTTGATGAAGGCAAGATCCGCGCTGGTAAGCTGATCGCGGCCCTGGAAACCTCCGAGTTACCGAATATTGCCCGCCAATACGGCCTGCAATATACCTTTGCCGGTCGGGCCGAAGAACAAGCCCGGACCATGGCCGATATGCGTCTTGGCGCCATGATCGGTATCGCGGCAATCTACATTATTCTAGCCTGGGTTTTTTCCTCCTATACCCGCCCGATTGTGGTTATGGCGGTGATCCCGTTCGGGGTGGTCGGGGCGGTGGTCGGACATCTGTGGCTGGGCTTTGACTTAAGCCTGTTGACGTTGGTGGGGCTGTTGGGTCTTTCGGGTATTCTGGTCAACGACTCGATAATTTTGGTTTCCACCATTGATGAGCGTATTGCCGCGGGTGAAGAAATCATGTTGGCCATTGTCGCCGGCAGCCAGGATCGCCTGCGGGCTGTTTTGTTGACCTCATTGACGACAATAGGCGGTCTGACCCCATTGCTGTTTGAGACCTCTCTACAGGCACAATTCCTGATCCCCATGGCCATCACCATGATATTCGGGCTGGCCTTTGCCACATTCCTGGTGCTGTTGGTGATCCCCGCACTGATCGCTATTCAATTGGATTTTAGTAATCTCCGGCAGCGCAATCAGGAACACCGCGTCATTCGCTAACAACGCTGGCCGGCCTTTCGCCCGGCAACGTTTCGCGAGGCAATTGAAGGCACTGCGTTGATGACGGCGATGGTCTTCTTCGTTGTTATGGCTGCCCAGCCAGATGTTTGAGTGACCCAAGGCAATTCCAATATACAACCGGAATTTCTCTATCCCCGCCAGAACGTCCGGGTGAACAGAACCATAACGGTCAACAGCTCTAACCGGCCCAGCAACATGCCTGCCGCCAATAGCCATTTCGCCATGTCGGGCAGGGGGGCAAATGTGCCTGATGGACCGATAACATCACCCAATCCGGGGCCAACGTTGGCAATCGCCGTGCCGGCCCCTGAAACGGCTGTCAGAAAATCCAGGCCCATCAGGCTTAGACCGACGGCGATGGCGGCAAAGCTAAGGGCGAAGAGAAAGAAAAAACTCATCACCGAATCCATCACCGATTCCGGTATGGGCCGGCGGTTGAAGTTGGCGACGAAAACGCCGTGGGGCTGCAACAGGCGTGCCATCTGCGTGCGGGCGGCGGCATAAAGGATCTGAAAGCGGAAAATCTTGATGCCGCAGGATGTTGACCCAACACAGCCGCCGATGAACATGACAAAGAAAAACATCACCACTGCAAAGCCGCCCCATTGGCTGTAATCATCCGTGGCATAACCCGTGCCGGTCAGAATTGAGGTCACGTTGAAGGTGGTGAAGCGCATGGCCTGGGTAAATTCCAAATCATTGCCGCCGACCTGCCACAAGGTCATGCCGAGAATGGCGGTGGATAATATGGCGAAAAACCAACGCACCTGACTGTCCCGCCACAGGGCAAGGGGACGCCCGCGCAGGACTTGGAAATACAACAGGAACGGCAGGCTACCAATAATCATGAAGGCCGTCGCGGTATAATCAATCAATGCACTGTCATAAATCCCGATGGATTGATCAGAGGTGGAAAATCCCCCCGTCGCAATTGTTGTCATAGCATGGGCCGCCGCTTCGAACGGGGGCATCCCTGCGGCCCAATAGACCAAGGCACAGACTGCGGACAATGCCAGATAGATGATGGAGATGGTGCCGGCGATCTGTGCGGTGCGTGGCAGCACTTTTTCAGATGCATCGGAAGATTCCATGCGGAACAGCTGCATGCCGCCGACCTGCAATATGGGCAGGATGGCGACGGCTGTGACAATAATACCGATACCGCCCATCCATTGCAGCAAGGCCCGCCAGATCAGAATGCCCGGTGGGGCGTCCTCCAACCCGGAAATGACCGTTGACCCGGTCGTTGTAATGCCTGACATCGCCTCAAAAAAGGCATCCGTATAGCTGAGGTTCAGGTTGGAAAACGCAAAAGGCAGGGCGGCAAATGTCGGCGTCACAATCCACATGGTCGTGGTCAGGATAAAGGCCTGGCGAAGGTGCAGATCTTCACCGCCGCCCCAGCAGGTGATCGTCAGGCCAGCACCGACAAAGCCTGTCAGGAATGCGGCGGCCAGGAAGACCTGCCAATCGGGGTGTCCCGTGCGGGCATCCAACAACGCCGGTACCAACATGGCGAGGCCAAGGATTAACAGCAAAATGCCGTTGACCTGGAAAACCGCCCTGTATTGTCCCATCATTCCGGGTCGGTGCCGAAATGCACGGCACCTTGGGCAGCCAGATCGGCAATTTTTTCATCCTCATAGCCCATTGCCGCCAATATTTGCCGGCTATGTTCGCCAAGGCGGGGGGCCTGTTGGTCCGGATCGTTGGGGTCGATCATCGCCGTGCCTGGAATTTGCACCAGGGGCACCGGGCCCATGCCTGGTTGCGACATCATTTGAAAGGCCTTGTTGGCGACAACATGGGGGTCCGCCATCCAGTCGCCATAGCTGGCAACGGGATGGGCCAGAACCCCTGCCTCCTGAAAGCGTTCGCCCCATTCCGCCGCCGTATGGGCCATCAAGGCGTTCTGTATTGTAGGTTTTAGAGTGTCCATATTTGCCGCCCGGTGCGCGAAATTATCATAGCGGGGATCGTCCGCCAATTCAGCAAGGCCAAGGGCCGGGCACATTTGCTTGAACTGTTCTTCTTTCACCAGCGTAATGGCGATGAACCCGTCTTTGGTATTGTAGCTGCCGGCAGGGGCATTGTTGGCGGTTGGGTTTCCGTCTTCGAGATGGAAATCCGCAATTTTTGAGGTTTGAACGGCCGCCGCTGCCTGCATCAGGCTGCAATCGATAAAGCGTCCAGCCGCCTCATCCCGGCGCGCGTAAATGGCGGTGGATAGGGCCTGGTAGGCATATAACGCGGTGACGCAGTCGACGATGAAATGGCCAAACCGATGCGGGATGTCGTCATTGCCACGGTTAATGGACATCAGGCCGGAAAACGCCTGGGCCACCGTGTCAGTGCTGGCCTGATCCGCATAGGGGCCTTCCTGGCCATAGCCGCTGACGGAAAGATAGATGACACCGGGATTGACCTTGCGCAGGTCTTCATAGGAAAGGCCAAAGCGGGCGCAAACGCCGGGGCGAAAGCCTTCCATAAATACATCGCAGTCGGCTGCCAGTTCCTGGACCACGGCCAGGCCGCCGGGGGTTTTTAGATCCAGGGCGATGCTTTTCTTGCCCCGGTTGGCAGTCATGGAGATGGTTGTGTGATCCCCAAAGATGCGTCCCAGGCTACGGGCCCAGTCGCCCTCGGGCGGTTCAACCTTGGTGATCTGCGCGCCATATTGGGCCAACAGCCCGGCGCAGTACGGACCTGCATAACCCTGGCTCAGGTCCAGGACTTTCAGGTTGGCAAATGGTTTTTCATAGCTCATGCCCGCCATTCTATTCCATTACCACCCCGGGGCGGTATGGGAATTAATTCAAGCGATATTTAACCCGCGCTGCATGAACCGCCGCCCAACACGCAAAATCGGGCGCAATGGGGATGGTTCAGGGGTACCGCGTCTTTGCCGGCGGCCAGGGTTGGGCCCATGCGAAAGCGTTCGTCATAGGGCAGCAAGGTGCAGGGCATGACGGTCAATGCCTCATCACCCTTGTGCTTGACCACCATGCGGGATGAAGCGCACATCATGGCATCGGGGGAAACATTCAGGATATCCCAACAGGCCGTCGTAATCTCGGGCACATCCAATGCTTCATCCATCTCGGGAAACAGCACCAGTTCACCGGGGTTCTGGGCATCGACGGGAATATTATTGCCGGCAAACAGGCGGCCATAGCCTTGGCGTAAAACGCTTTCGTCCTCCCCTGACAGGGTGCGCCCTGCCACGTTGATATCGAAGTGGTTATCGGCCAGCCAGCGCAGGCCGTTCAACATCGGTGCCCAGCTGTTCCCCCCCCGCTCCAACTCGTGCAAGTCAGATGCGTAATGATCCATGGATACCCGCAGGCACAGCCGGTCGCCATAGGCTTCGCGCAAGGCCAATAAGCCATCCGCCAGCTTCATCATGGGGCGCATGGCGTTGGTTAGAACCAGAACCCGATAGCCCCGCTTCAGGGCACTCTCCAACATCGCCAGGATATGTGGGTTCATAAATGGCTCGCCACCCGTGAAGCCGATTTCCTGTGCCTGCCAATCTGCCTGTAACTCATCCAGGACGCTATCCACCTCACCAATGCTGAGATAAGACAGCCGATCATTGGTTGGGCTGCTGTCAATATAACAATTGGTGCAGGTCAGATTGCACAGGGTGCCCGTGTTGAACCAAAGGGTCTCAATATTCTCCAGCCGAACACTGGCGCGGGCTTGATTGTCTACAGTCCGAAGGGGGTCGCGAAATTTCGCCTTGGCCAATATGGCAGGATCTTTATCGGGTATCGCGCTGTTCATCTAGGGTTTTCCAAAGCAATCCAAAAATACACGCCGATTACAGGGCGGAATAGCGCCAAATTCTACAGACATAGGGCCAATGTCAACGGCTCATAGGACCTTGTCGCGGGACTGTGATCAAAATTGTCTGAAAAAAGTGCCTATGCATGGCATTTCGTCTTCCAAAGGTCTGTGCTACACAGGCCCCACGCGGGCGTAGCTCAATGGTAGAGCAGGAGCTTCCCAAGCTTAAGACGAGAGTTCGATTCTCTTCGCCCGCTCCAATCCCATCAAATATTTGACGAATTGCCACCGATCCGGAGTATCGGGCCATGTCGTTTGGTTGCGCGTTGACGCCAATAAGACAATTGTGTTACAAATTAACTATCTCTTAACTTTAAGTTTTGCACGACGCGTAGTCGGCGGTACGTCTTGGGAGTATAATTATGCGGAAGTTATTTTATGCCTTTGCTCTGCTCGTCGCAGGTTCGATTGTTCCCGCCGGTAATGCAAACGCCTCTCTTATTGTGGCGGGCTACGATTTTTACACCACACTTTCGGCACAGGGCTTGATATCAGGGCAAATCGTCGCATTGGAAGGTAATCCTTTCGCTGTTGATCCGGGCATTACACCAGCGCCTGGCTTTCATCCTGGAGCCACCCCCGGCATACCCGGACAGGACCCTATATTGATCACCGGTGGCGGTGGCGCGACAGCGGCTGATGAGGAGGCGGAGGAGCCTGGTGACCCTGTCGATACGATCGTCAAAAGGCTTGAAGATGGCCCGCCAGATGGTGGCAGCGCTACTATTAATATTGAGTTGGTGGCATTGTCGCTCCGTAGTGTCGCCCCGGTGGATCTAGGCGGGACTTTGGTCGATATCGAACTGGTATCTGGCACTATGTTTGGTCAACAGGCATTTGGAACTATGGATATTTTCCACAATCCGGATGGCCTGGGCGGCATCTTTAACCTCAATATTAGCTATATTTTCGAAGTTACGGCGTTCCTTGCTGGTACGAGCGATGTTTTCGTCATGGATGTAGATAGCAACAGTTTCAATATCACCAATGCGCCCTGGGCACACACGGTCGAGGCTGCGGTCCCCATTCCTGCGGCTTTGCCGCTGTTTGGGACGGCGCTGTTGGGTCTAGGATTTGCCGGCTATCGTCGGCGCAAGGCATCTGCTGCCTGACGCTAACTTATTTACGGATTGAATTAGGCGGCGGTCTTCGGACCGCCGCTTTTTTTGTTTCTGGCAACGGTGACTGATACAAAAAACGTGCTGCAGAGACCTCTCCATATCTCAGGCGCTTTCGCAGTTGGCGGAGAGAGGTTAAAGTCCTTCCATCCAGCCTGCCCATCGGATAAGGATGTCTTGCATGTCGAAGTTGAAGGCGGTTTTTCATTATGCCGCAAGTGACGGTATCGCTGCCCGTCTGAAAGCTGCCGAAAGTGACTGGCTATCCATAGAAACCTGTGACGAGGCTGATGACGAACGCCTGTTCCACTTGATGGCGGAGGCGGATGTGTTGTGGCATGTTTTGAAGCCGGCGACGGCTGAAGTTATTGCGGCGGCACCGAATTTGCGCCTGATCCAGAAAATCGGTGTTGGGGTTAACACAATTGACCTTGATGCGGCTCGGGCCAGGGATATTCCCGTTTGCAACATGCCTGGCACCAACAGCCAGGCGGTGGCGGAAGTGACGGTGATGCTTATGCTGTCGGCCTTGCGCCGGGCTGCGACCTTCCATGATGCGACGCGGGCAGGGGATGGCTGGCGCATGGATCCGGGCATCTTCGACCGGGTCGGTGAAGTTGCCGGCCGCACTGTTGGTTTGGTCGGATTTGGTGAAGTTGCACGCCGTGTCGCCCCCGTCCTTCAAGCCCTGGGCGCAAAGGTAATTTATACGGCACCGACAAAAAAAGAGAATACTGGGTTGGCATGGTGCAGCCTGCCTAATTTGTTGGCGCAGGCGGATGTGGTTTCGTTGCACCTGCCCCTGACGGCGGAAACTGAGAATTTATTGGATGCGGCAGCCTTCGCCGCCATGAAGCCCGGCGCCGTGCTGATCAATACCGCGCGTGGTGGCCTGGTTGACCCAAGCGCGTTGCACCATGCCTTGACCAAGGGCACGTTACTGGCGGCGGGATTAGATGTGTTCGCGGATGAGCCGATTGCAGACAACGAACCATTATTGGCGTTGGAGAACGTTGCATTGATGCCCCATGTGGCCTGGTTGACGCCGGAGACGTTTGCCCGCAGCATCGATATCGCCGTGCAGAACAGCCGCCGTCTGTTGGATGGCGGTGAATTTATGCACCGGGTTATCTAAACTATCTTAGGGCTCCACCATGGCAGAGACGACAACTGAGACCACGACGGTTATCCGCAATTGCCGCTGGTTGATCGCCTGGGACGGGCCGGAAAATCAGCAGGTTTTTCTGCGAGGTGCGGACCTGGCGTTTCGCGGCAGCGACATAATCCATTGCGGTCCTGATTATAAGGGCCCGGCTGGTCTGGAGATCGATGGCCGTGATCGCATGGTCATGCCCGGTCTGATCGATATTCATTCCCACCCCATGTCCGAACCCATGAACAAAGGCTTCAGCGAAGAAGTCGGCAGCAAGTATCTTGGCATGAGCAGTCTGTATGAATATCTACCCATCTTTCGTCCCGACGAGGTAGGCACCGCAGCCTCCGCCGAGGTCGCCTATTGCGAATTACTGTTAAGCGGCGTGACCACATTGGTGGATATGTCCGTGCCCTGGGACGGCTGGCAGGCTTTGATGGCGCAAAGCGGCCTGCGCGGCGTGCTCGCCCCTATGTTTCGCTCCGGCTATTGGTACACGCCCAACGGCCATGAAGTTCTCTATGAATGGGACGAGGCGGGCGGCCGGGCCGGGATGGCGCGGACCCTGCAAATCATTCAGCGCGCGCAACAGGACCCCTCTGGCCGTCTGGGCGGTATGTTGACGCCGTCGCAGGTTGATACATGTACAGAGGATTTGTTGCGCGAGGCTGCGGCAGAGTCCCGCCAACGTGGCCTGCAAATGCAAATTCATGCCGCCCAAAGCGTGGTCGAATTCAACGAAATGACCCGCCGGCACGGTCTTACTCCCATTGAATGGCTGAACAGCATCGGTTTCCTGGGCGATAACACCTCCATCGCCCATTGTATCTTTTTGGACCATCATTCCTGGGTGCGTTGGCCAACCCGGCGGGATCTGGATTTGCTGGCGGACAGTGGCACTTCCGTGGCCCATTGCCCGAACGTTTTTGTCCGCCGTGGCATCACGTTGGAGAACCTGGGCCATTATCTGGACAGGGGTATTAACGTCGGTATCGGGACGGATACCTTCCCCCATAACATGCTGGATGAAATGCGTTGGGCCGGTGTTCTGGCCAGGGTCGCGGCCCAGAATGTGGATGCGGTTAAGGCAGGCGGCGTCTTCAACAGCGCCACTATAGGCGGAGCAAAAGTTGTGGGCCGGGATGACATTGGCCGCCTGGCGGTCGGTGCCAAGGCCGATGTGGTTCTGGTGGATACGGCGCACCCCGCCATGCTGCCGGGCCGGGAACCCTTGCGGGCGTTGATCTATTCTGCACAGGACCGCGCTGTCCGCGATGTCTATGTGGATGGCCGACAAGTGGTGGCCGAAGGCAAGGTCCTGACTATGGATTATGCCGATGCCGCCGGGCGCTTGGATGAGGCCCAGCATCGGGCTGAATTGGCGGTGCCGGGCCTGGATTGGGGCAATCGTCCCATTGATGAAATCGTGCCGTCAAGTCTGCCCATTCGATGAATTTGATCATGAAGACGGACCCTCCTTTCACCGACAATGTGTATTTCGAAGATTTCGCCATGGGCGACCGCTTTGCCTATGGTGCCTATGAAATGCAACGGGATGACATGCTGGCTTTTGCCCGGCAATTTGATCCCGAACCTTTTCATCTTGATGCGGCTGCCGCCAAGGCCATGGGCTGGCCGGATTTAATCGCATCCGGCCCTCATGTCTGTGCCGTCTGGCGTCGTCTGTCCAAAGACGCATTCGCCGCCACCGATGCGTTTGTATCGCCGGGCTGGGGTGAAATCAATTGGCTGATGCCCGTCGTCGTCGGCTATGTTCTCAGCGTGCAGTCGGAAGTGACGGCATTGCGCCCCTTGAAAAGCAGGCCAGAGCTGGGCTATCTGGAATTCAACAACGAAATTCGCAATCAACATGGTGAATTGACCACGACGATAAACACGAAGTGGTTCATTCATCGTCGCAACAAAAATTAGCTACAGGTGAAAATTATGCCCGCTCCGCGCATTGATCTCTACAGCGATACCAACACCAAACCAACGCCACCTATGCGCCAGGCCATGGCCGAGGCAGAAGTGGGTGATGAGCAGAATTTCGAAGATCCCACGGTCAACAAACTATGCGCCATGACGGCAGCGTTGTTGGGGCAGGAGGCAGCGGTGTTTTTACCATCGGGCACCATGTGCAACCAGATCGCCTTTCGTGTGCATTGCCAGCCAGGCGACGAGATAATCCTGGATTACACGGCCCATCCCATTAATGCGGAGGCCGGCGGCCCGCCGGCTATAGCCTTGGCGCAAACCCGTGCCATTCATACGGAGTTGGGGATTTTTACCGCAGATCAGGTGCGCGAGGCCATTCGTCCGCCCCGCCGTCATGTTCCCCGCAGCCGGGTTCTATCGATTGAGAACACCACCAATGCCGGCGGCGGCACTATCTGGCCCATAGAAGATATCGCTGCCGTTACGGCAGTGGCCCGCGAACACGGCATGGCCAATCATATGGATGGTGCCCGGCTGATGAATGCGGTGGTGGAAAGCGGGACGTCCGCGCAGGAATACGGCAAGCATTTTGATTCCCTTTGGCTGGATTTGTCGAAGGGCCTGGGCTGTCCGGTTGGTGGCGTGCTGGCGGGCAGTGCGGATTTCATAGACCAGGCCTGGCGCTTCAAACAACAAATGGGCGGTGCCATGCGCCAAGCGGGGATTATCGCCGCCGCCGGCGTCTATGCCCTGGAAAACAATGTCGCGCGCCTGGCGGAGGATCACGAGAATGCCCGTGCCTTCAGCCGCACTATCGCGCAAATTCCCGGCATCAAACTAATCTTTGATCGCTGCGAAACCAATCTGGTGTTCTTCGATGTATCGGACACGGGTATGGACGCGGCCACGGTCTCGGATAAACTGCTGGCCCATGATGTCCGCATCGGTGCCATGGGCCCATATCGTATGCGGGCGGTGACCCACCTGGACATCGATGCCGGTCAATTGGAAGAGGCAGCGGATGCCCTGCGCAAGGTTGTATCCTAATCCTGCGCAATTTCAATTTGTTCGATGTTTAAAATCCCGAGCGTATTTTGCTTAAATGCGCGTCAAGGCGTCCAATTCAACATCAGTGGGAAAACGGTGCGTGGCTTTTTTTGAGTAGGCCAGGTTTCCGTCAACGGTGATTTCGAATGCCCCGCCCCCCGAAGCGGTCAGGCTGACATCGGCGTTGAATTTGTCCTGCAAGCGGTCCCTCGCACGGAGGGCGTTCGGTTCGTAGTTTCACATCATGCAATATTCGATGTCGATCTTCATAATTTGCTCCCCCAAAACATTGGTTACGATATGCCCCGTTGCTGGCAGATGCGGTCATAGGCATCATTGATGGTGGCCAGTTTTTCTGTCGCCAGGTCAACGAACTCCTGTGGCAGGCCGCGGGCGATGGCGCGGTCGGGATGATTTTCCTGGATCAAGGCGCGCCATGTTCGCTTTATTTCTTCTTCGTCCGCATCCGCTTCAATGCCAAAAATCGTGTACGGGTCGGCCAGATCAGGGCCCATATGATAGGCTTGGATGCGCGAAAAACCTGCTGGATTAAAGCCGAATATCTCCGCCACTTTAGCCAGGAATTCCAGCTCTGTCGGGTGGACAATCTGGTCTGCCTTGGCGATCTGAAACAGACCGTGCAATAAATCTTCCAGGACCTGGGATGCGGGTTCAAACAGATCCGCGATCTGTCCTGCATAAGCCTCAAAACCGGCCACATCCTGGCGTGCCAGATTAAAGACGCGGGAGACGCTTTTCATGTCTTCGGGCGAAATCTTGAATACCTGCTTAAAGGCCTCAACCTCGTCGCGGGTTACCTGGCCATCGGCCTTGGCCATTTTGGCGCCCAGGGCGATGACGCCGATGGTAAAAGCAACCTGCCTGGTGGCATCACCAGCCTCGCTGGTGAATTCTCCGGTGATATTGCGAAAGGTGTCCGCTGCCTGCCCGGCGAACCCGCCCAACAGGGCACCCAACGGCCCATCCAATGCGCCGCCGACGCCGCGAACAATTCTATTCCAAATACTCATGCCGCCTTCATCCCTCATGTGCGGTCTTTTACCCTTAAGACCCCGGACCGCGCTTTGCAAGTACGCCATTGCCAAATTGATGAATTATCGATAAATTGTCTATAAAATATAAATTAAACTGCAATTTAAGGACCTGGAACATGCCTGAAAAGTGGGATTTTTGGATTGATCGTGGCGGCACTTTTACGGACGTGGTCGCCCGTCACCCCGATGGCGGATACCTGAGCCATAAACTTCTGTCTGAAAACCCAGAGCAATATCCAGACGCCGCCCTGCAAGGGATTCGTGACCTACTGGGCGTCGCCAAGTCCGAACCCATCCCGACGGAGCGTATCGCCGCCGTGAAGATGGGTACCACAGTGGGCACCAACGCTTTGCTGGAACGAAAGGGGGACCGAACCTTGTTGGTGATCAACGAAGGCTTTGGCGACGCCTTGCGCATCGGCTATCAGAACCGCCCCCGGCTGTTTGATCTCAACGTCAAATTGCCCGAAATGCTGTACGAAAACGTGTTAGAGGTTGCGGGCCGCTATACCGCCCATGGTGTTGAGCGTGCGCCCATTGATCTGGAGGGTGCCCGGTCCGGCCTACAGTCGGCATATGACAGCGGCATTCGCGCCTGCGCCATTGTTTTCCTTCACGGCTATCGCTATAGCGCGCATGAAAAGGCCGTTGCGGGTCTGGCCAAAGACATCGGATTTACGCAAATCTCCACGTCCCACGAAGTCAGTCCTTTGATGAAGATTGTCGGCCGCGGCGATACTACGGTGGTTGATGCTTATCTGTCGCCGATCCTGCGCCGTTATGTGGACCGGGTCGCGGCTGAGTTGGGCGATGCCCGTTTGATGTTCATGCAATCCAACGGGGGGCTGACAGACGCCAGTCTGTTTCAGGGTAAGGATTGCATTCTGTCCGGCCCTGCGGGCGGTGTTGTCGGTGCTGTACGCACCACGGCCATGGCGGGGTTCGAGAAAATTATCGGTTTTGACATGGGCGGCACATCAACGGATGTCTCCCATTATGCCGGCACGTTTGAGCGCGCCTTTGAAAGTGAGGTCGCGGGTATCCGCATGCGGGCACCGATGATGCATATCCACACGGTGGCTGCCGGTGGCGGTTCCATCCTGCATTACGACGGTTCCCGCTTTACCGTTGGTCCGGATTCCGCCGGGGCCAATCCGGGGCCGGCCTGCTATCGACGCGGCGGCCCCCTTGCGGTCACCGACTGCAATGTGATGCTGGGCAAGTTGATCCCGGACTTCTTCCCCAAAGTTTTCGGACCAAATGGTGATGAAGCCTTAAATCGCGATGCGGTGGCGGAAAAATTCGCGGCCCTGGCGGCAAAGATCGCTGCCTCCGGTCGAGACGCCATGACGGTAGAGGCCATTGCGGAAGGCTATTTGACCATCGCGGTTGAGAATATGGCCAATGCTATCAAGAAAATTTCCATCCAGCGCGGCTATGATGTCTCTGAATATGTGCTTAGTTGCTTTGGCGGTGCGGGCGGGCAGCATGCCTGCCTGGTGGCCGATGCCCTGGGTATAAGGCGCATTCACCTGCATCCACTGGCGGGTGTACTCTCGGCCTACGGCATGGGGCTGGCCGACATCCGTGCGCTGCGCGAGCAGTCCGTCGAGGCGCTGCTTGGCGACACCGTGGACGACAGGGTCGCAGGTATTCTCGATCAATTGGCCGGCGCGGCGCGGGATGAAGTGTCGGGCCAGGGCGTGGACGATGGACGGATCACCGTCCGCCGACGCCTGCATCTGCGCTACGAGGGGACCGACACATCGCTGGAGGTGGACTTCGCCGGCGCGCAGGAGATGGCGGGTGCCTTCGCGGAGATGCATCGCCAGCGTTATGGTTTCACCATGCCCGACAAGGCGCTGATCGTGGAGACGGCGGCCGTCGAGGCGATCGGTGCGTCGGACCAGAGCACGGATGCCGACCTGGCACCCGAGGCATCCGGTGATGCTGCTGCGGTCGATCAGGTGACCGCCCATATGGACGGGGCGGCACACACGACGCCTGTCTATGAACGCGACGCGCTGGCGTCGGGCGCCTTGATTGATGGCCCCGCGATCATCAGCGAGGCCGTGGCGACGACGATCATCGAGCCGGGCTGGCGCGCGACCATGACCGCGCGCGGAGATCTGGTGATTGAGCGCGTGGTGGCGGCGCAGCGTATCGCCGCGATCGGGACGGACGTGGACCCGGTGATGCTCGAGGTCTTCAACAATCTCTACATGTCCATCGCCGAGCAGATGGGCGTGACGCTCCAGAACACGGCCTACTCGGTCAACATCAAGGAGCGGCTGGACTTCTCCTGCGCGATCTTCGCACCCGACGGAAACCTGGTCGCGAACGCGCCCCATATGCCCGTGCATCTGGGCTCCATGTCGGAGAGCATCCGCGTGGTGATCCGTGAAAACGCATCGCGGATGACGCCCGGTGACGTGTACATGCTCAATGCGCCCTACAATGGCGGCACCCATCTGCCCGACGTGACGGTGATCACGCCCGTGTTCGACGATGCGGGCGCGGATATACTTTTCTACGTGGGAAGCCGCGGCCACCATGCCGACATCGGCGGAATATCGCCGGGCTCCATGCCACCGGACTCGCGCACCATCGATGATGAGGGCGTGCTGATCGACAATTTCAAGGCGGTCGACGCGGGTGTTTTCCGCGAGGACGCGATCCGCGATCTGCTCGGGTCGGGCGCGCATCCGGTCCGCAATCCGGACCAGAACGTCGCCGACCTCAAGGCCCAGATCGCCGCGAATGAAAAAGGGGTGTCGGAACTGCGTCGGATGGTCGACCAGTTCGGGCTCGAGACCGTCCACGCCTATATGGGCCATGTCCAGGACAATGCGGAGGAATCCGTACGCCGCGTCCTCGACGTGTTGCGCGACGGGTCGTTTGTCTACCCGCTCGACAATGGTGCCGAGATTCACGTCGCGATCTCGATCGATCGCGCGACCCGCAGCGCGCGGGTGGACTTCACCGGCACCAGCGCCCAGCTCGACAGCAACTTCAACGCGCCGACGGCGATCGCCCGCGCGGCGGTCCTGTATGTCTTCCGGACCCTGGTCGACGACGAGATCCCGATGAACGAAGGCTGCCTCAAGCCGATCGAGATCATCATCCCGAAACGATCCATGCTCGCACCGGAATATCCCGCCGCGGTGGTCGCCGGTAACGTGGAGACCAGCCAGGCCCTGACCGATAGTCTCTACGGTGCACTGGGTGTGATGGCCGCGGCCCAGGGGACGATGAATAATTTCACCTTCGGCAACGCGCAGTATCAGTATTACGAGACGATCTGCGGCGGCTCTGGCGCGGGTCCCGACTTCGACGGCACCTCGGCCGTGCACACCCATATGACCAACTCGCGGCTGACCGATCCCGAGATCCTCGAATGGCGTTTCCCGGTGTTGCTGGAGAGCTTCGAGATTCGCGAAGGATCAGGTGGCGCCGGAAAACATCACGGCGGAGATGGTGCACGGCGCCGGGTTCGGTTCCTCGAGGACATGGATGTCATGATCCTGGCCAATCACCGCGAGATCGCACCCTATGGCCTGGCGGGTGGCGGGGACGGCGCGGTGGGGCGGAACTGGCTAGAGCGGGCCGATGGGTCGCGCGTGGAGATGTCGGGCACCGACCGGACCGAGGCCCGCCCCGGCGATGTGTTCGTCATCGAGACGCCCGGCGGCGGCGGCTACGGACCCGTGAATGGTAAAACCGCCGCGGCGGAGTAGGGTCACCGATCAAAGGAGGGAACCATGTCGTTGATGGATTGTCGTGATGTGCCGGTCTCGACCGGCAACCTGGCCTCTCTCGCGCGCTACGAGACCGCGCTCACACTCTTGAATGGATACTTCCTCGACCCGCTGGAAGAGGTCGAGGCGGCGCTGGCCGACGATCCCGATTTCGTCATGGGCCACTGCCTGCGCGGTGGCATGATGGCGGTGGCGGCGGAGAAGGCGGCCGAGCCCTTCCTGCGCGAAAGCGTGGAGGCCGCCGAGGTATTGGCGGCGGGTGCAAACGATCGGGAGCGCGGGCACATCGCTGCCCTGCGCGCCTGGCTCGACCGGGATTTCGCGGGTGCGACCGACCGCTGGGGCACAATTCTGACCGATCACCCGCGCGACCTGCTGGCGTTGCAACTCGCCCATCTCGGGGACTTCTATCTCGGCCGCTCGGACATGCTGCGCGACCGCATTGCGGCGGTTCTCCCCGCCTGGGGTTCAGATGTGCCGGGCTACGGCTATGTGCTTGGGATGCACGCGTTTGGCCTTGAGGAGATGAATGCATTTGCGCAGGCCGAGGACACCGGTCGCGAAGCGGTCACGCATGAACCCCGCGATCCGTGGGCGATCCATGCCGTCGCCCATGTGCTGGAGATGCAGGGCCGGCTCGACGATGGGATCTGCTGGTACAACGACCGTCGCACCGACTGGGCTGAGGAGAATATGTTCTCTTTTCACAATTGGTGGCACCTGTCGCTCTATCATCTGGACCGAGGCGAGACCGACCGCGTGCTCGAAATCTATGACACGGGCGTGCGTCCCCAATCCTCCGACGTGGTGCTCGAGATGCTCGACGCGTCGGCGCTGCTCTGGCGGCTGCATCTCGACGGAGTCGATGTCGGCGACCGTTGGGTAGGGCTGGCCGACACGTGGGAGGGCACGGTCGAGGACGGCTACTATGCCTTCAACGACGCGCACGCGATGATGGCGTTCTTCGGTGCCGGGCGTGACGCGTCGGCGGATGCCCTGCTGGCAACGATGACGCGCGCGGCGGGCGAGGCCGGGACCAACGCCATGATGACCCGGGACGTCGGGCTGCCGTTCGCGCAGGCGATCCGGGCATTCGGCCGACAGGAATACGGCCAGGCGGCCGATCTGCTGGCACCCGTCGCGCCAATCGCCAACCGGTTTGGCGGTTCGAACGCCCAGCGCGACGTCCTGCAACGGACATTGGTCGAATCCGCCATTCGCGGCGGTCGCGGCGCGCTGGCGAGGGATCTTATGGCGGTCCGCGTGGATGCGAAGCCCGAGGGCCTCTTCAACCGTCTGCGTCTCAAGCGGGCCGAGGCGCTCTCGGACTGAGAATGGCCCTGGCGTTGTATTGGCCGGCGAATAATTTTCGTCGGATCGTTTGCCGGGCTGTCCGGCATGCTCTATCGCGGAGCCATGCGAAGGAATTCCCATGTCCGGTGATCGCGTGACGGCGCCCGCCAATACCAAGATGCTGATCGGCGTCCTCGCGGTGATCACCGCGCTGGGGCCGCTGGCGATGCAGATCATCCTGCCGGTCCTGCCGGTCATGCAGGACGCGTTCATGGTCAGCGCGGGCACGGTGCAATATGTGCTGTCGCTCGCCTTGTTCACCATTGCATTCGCGACCCTGGTGTATGGCCCGGCGTCGGATCGCTATGGCCGAAGGCCTGTGCTCCTGGTCGGGCTGGTGATCTTCCTGCTCGGCTCCGTGGTGAGTGCACTTGCGCCGTCGATCGAGCTGTTGATTGCGGGGCGGGTCACACAGGCCGTGGGCGGTGCCGCCGGCATGGTGGTCAGCCGTGCCATCATCCGCGATCTCTATGACCGGGACACGGCGGCGCGTTTGATGGCCTACATGATCACCGCGCTGGTGGTCGCGCCGATGGTCGCGCCCCTTATCGGCGGCCTGCTCAACGATGCCTTCGGCTGGCGGGCCATTTTCATATTCTCCGGGGTCGTGGGCATCGTCGTGCTGGCGTTGGCGTTGCCGCGGGTGCCGGAAAGCCTGCAGCCGGGCACATCCGCCCAGACATTCCGCGGCATGTTGTCGGGCTTCGGGGTGCTGCTGCGGGTGCCGGCCTTTCTCGGTTATGCCGGGCAGGCCGGGTTCGGCATGGGCATGTTCATGGCTTTCCTCGGTGCCGCACCGTTCGTGACAATCAATGTTCTGGAGCGGCCGCCAACCGAATTCGGTTTGTTCTTTGTGTTGATCTCGGCCGGGTTCATGGCCGGAACATTCATGACCGCGCGGCTCGGTCAGCGGATCGGGCTCGACCGGATGATGCGCGTCGGCAGCGGTCTCGCGGTCGTGTTCGGGGTTGTGATGCTCGCCTTCGTCCTGGCCGGTGTTTGGTCGCCCTGGACGATCTTCCTGCCGGGCATGGGCATGGCGTTTGCGAACGGCCTGTCCATGCCCAATGCCCAGGCGGGTGCGATCAGCATCAGCCCGCGCTTCGCCGGCACGGCGTCGGGCCTGCTGGCGTTCCTGCAGATGCTTATGGGTGCCGGTTTCGCCCAGCTCGCAGGGATGCTCCAGGACGACACGCCGTTGCCGATGGCTGTGATCATGCTGACGGCTTCGACGCTGGCATTCCTGAGCGCGGTCTTCCTGACCCGGGTTGGAAAGCAGAGCAATTAGCTTCTTTCGTTTAACGGGCGGCGGCGAAAAACCCGCCCGTCGATAACGCCCAGGCCGATCCCGATGAGCGCTAGTCCCGCGAAGTGGAGGAACGAGAGTTTCTCTCCCAGGAACACAGAACCAAGAAAAATTGCGGACACAGGGATCAGGAATGTGACCAAAAGCAAATTCGTGGCACCGGCGGACGCCAAGATTCGGAAGTACAGGACATAGGCGATGGCCGTTGATAATACCGCTAGAGCTGCAATGGCGGCCCAAGTCTCAACACTGGGCCATGCCTGTGCCAGCGGGTCTTCGAACAGGAATGTGATCGGCACAAGTATCAAGGTCGAAGCGGTTGTCTGTCCCGCCGCCGTGACCACCGGGTCGATACCCATGCTTTGAAATCTGCGACCGTAGACGCCCGCGAACGCATAGGAGAGCGCTGCGGCGAGAACCGCGAGCTGCGCAAGCGCCCCGACACCCAATTCATGGAGGGCCGTTGGCCCGATAATCAGAATGCAGCCGGCGAAGCCGAACAGGACACCGAACAATTTCGATGGATTTGCGCGTTCGTCGGACAGGAGCAGGCCGGCAATGATCACGGTGAATAGCGGGGTGGTCGCGTTGAGGATGGATGCCAGGCCCGAGGCAATCTCTGTCTGTCCCCAGGTGATCAGGGAAAACGGGATGGCATTGTTGAGGATGCCCATACCCAGAAACGCGAGCCAGACGCTGCGTCCACCAGGGATAGCTCTGCCCGTTAGTCCCACGAATATCCAGAGTGCCAGTGCCGCGAGCCCGACCCGCAACGTCACGGTCGTAAACGGACGGAGTTCCGTGAGGACAATCTCGACGAAGAAAAAGGACCCGCCCCAAAGTACGGACAAGACCAAAAGCATGATCCACTCACGCAGGCCCATGCTCGCTTTGATAGATGTGGTGGCCATCCTGACGATCCGTAATTTTGGCGCGATAAAGTGTCAGTAGGTCATGGTGAAGCTCACGTCATTCCGTTTCTTGCTGGAACCGCACAGTTTTGGGTTGCGTGGAATCAGTCGCCCCGCGCGACGCCTTCGCGCCGCGGATCTGCGCCACCGCGCAGCTTGCCGTCGACGATCTCGATGCCGTGCAGCCCGCTGTTGAGGTCGCGCACCCGCGTCGTATGACCCAACGCCTTGAAGGCGGGCACGAGTGCCTCAGCCTCGGTACCGGCTTCGAAGTCGGTCGCGCCGTTGCGGTTCACGACATGACCCAGGTCGATGGCCGCCTGGATGTCGAGGTCCCAGTCCAGCACCGCCACCAGGGTCTTGGCGACATAGCCGATGATGCGGCTGCCGCCGGGCGAGCCGACGACCAGTCGCAGGGAGCCGTCGGCATTGAACACAAGCGTCGGCGCCATCGAACTGCGCGGGCGCTTGCGGGGCTCCACCCGGTTGGCCACCAACTGTCCGTCTTTGCTGGGCAGGAAGGAGAAATCCGTGAGCTCGTTGTTGAGCAGGAACCCGCGCACCATCAACTGAGAGCCGAACGCGCCCTCGATCGTTGTTGTCATGGAGACGGCGTTGCCTGCCCCATCGACGATCGAGATGTGGCTGGTGCCCGGTCGCCCGGTCTGAGTGTCGGGCGCGCGCTTGCGCGCCGGCACGCCGGGCGGGAGCCCATGCACGACCGGCGGCAGGATGGAGGTCTCCCGGCGGATGAAGGCGGCGCGTTTGGCGAGATAGTCCGGATGGAGCAGTCCCGCTTCCGGGACCGGCACGAAGTCGCCGTCGGCGACGTACTGGTTGCGATCGGCGAATGCGAGCTTCGAGGCTTCGGCCAGCAGATGCCAACTCTGCGGATCGTCCGGTCCCATGCCCGGCAGGTCGAACCCGGTCAGCATGCCGAGGGTTAGCCCGACCGTCAGCCCACCGGAACTGGGCGGGCCCATGCCGCAGACACGATAGCTGCGATAGCCGTGGCAAACAGGGTCTCGGCGGACGATGTCGTAGGATGCGAGGTCTGCCAGCGAGAGCCGTCCCGGATTTCCCGGCGCGTCGCGTACCGTGTCGACGATGTCCTGCGCGATCGGGCCGGTATAGAAGGCCGCAGGCCCGCGTTCCGCGATCGCGATCAGAGTCTCGGCAAATTCCGGGTTGGTCTTGCGGGTCCCGACGCGCAGCGGTTCGCCGGCGGGGAAGAAATAGTCCCGCGCGGCAGTAAAGGTTCGAAGTCGCTGGCCGCGATCGCTGGCCAGCATCTTCGCAAGCCGTGGCCCGACGATGAATCCCTGCTGCGCGAGGCGGATCGCGGGTGCAAAAAGCTCCGGCCAGGTCAATTTCCCGTGTTGCTGAAACAGGCGGGCCAGCAGCGCGATTGTCCCGGGGGTGCCGACCGAACGACCGCCGACGATTGCCGCGCCAAACGTCACCGGCGTGCCGTCGGACGTCAGAAACATGTCCGGAGTCGCCGCGATCGGCGCCGTTTCCCGTCCGTCGAATGCGACGGTCCGGTTCTGCGTGGCGTCATGGAAAAGCAGGAAGGCGCCGCCGCCAATACCCGAGCTCTGGGGCTCCACGAGGTTGAGGACGAGTTGCACGGCAATTGCCGCATCCGCCGCACTTCCGCCGCGCCGCAGCATCTCGAGGCCTGCCGCGACGGCGTCGGGGTGGGCGGCCGCGACCATGTGGCGGCTTGCGGTCGTCAGCCGATTGTCGGTCCGGCCGGTCGAATCTTCGGGTTGGTTTTCCTGCCCGAGTACGGGTGTCGCGGCAATCACCCAAGCGGAGATCAGCCCAAACAGGAACGTGCAGCGGAAACGCATCATCTCGACAAGCTGCCACGGAATCGACGGCGAACCCAACTGTGCGGGTCGTCACATCTTCGCCAGCCAAATTGCGTTCTTATGTCACGGGGTTCGGTTTGCGTCCCAAGGGCTGATATTTTAGCTTTCGAACGCTGCGCAATCCGGGCATGACAGGGAACGGGCGCGCTTTGAGCGTAGGCCGGTCATACAATTTTGGAGACGCCGTCTCGTGCGAAAACTACTCATCGGCCTTGCTGTTCTGGTCGTCGTTACTGTTGCGGCGGCGTTTGTCGGCCCGCTCTTTATCCCGGCGGATTCGATAAAGGGCGACATTGCGCGCGAAGTTGCGAAGGCAACCGGTCGAAACCTTGCAATCGACGGGAACCTCAAGTTCCGGATCCTCCCCGCACCGGGCGTCTCGGCCACCGGGGTGCGGCTGTCGAATGCCAAGGATGGCAGCGCGCCGGATATGCTGCGCCTGAAGGCGGCGGCAGTTGAGGTCGCGCTGTTTCCGCTGATCACCGGCAATATTCAGGTCAGCCGGATCGTCCTCTCGGAACCCGACATTCTTCTCGAGCAGTATGCTGACGGGACGAACAATTGGACATTTACGCCGGCGCCCGAAGCGACATCGAGTGAGCGGGGTGGGGCCGATGACGTGGCCACGGGCGCCAAGGAATCCCAGGCGCCCGCCGTGCGGTTCGACAATGTGGTGATCGAAGGCGGCACGCTCGTTTTCCGGACACCCGACAGCACAGAGCGGATTGAAGACATCAACGCCTCGCTCGGCGCGGCGAGCCTGACGGGTCCGTTCCGAGCCAACGGCAACGTCAATGCGCGGGGAATTGCGATCGGTGTCGATGCGGCGATCGGCGAATTTGCCGAAGACAGGGCAACCCCCGTCAATTTGAAGATATCGGCCGGCGGGGCCGAAATCGGATACTCCGGCGTGCTCGCCGGTGCACCGGACGCAGCCCGTTTGTCCGGGCAGGTCGAGGTGCGCGCGGAGGATCTGTCGGCGTTGGTTGCGGCTTTCTCCAACGGGCCGGCGCCCGCCGTTCTCATGGGCAAGCCGCTGGAGATCAACGGGACATTGGCGGCCAGCCAGGCGTCGATCTCCATCGACGATCTTACCTTGCGGCTAGGCGATGATTCCGCCACGGGCGCTGTCGATGTGATCCTGGGTGATATTCCCTCGGCCGGCCTGGTGCTCAACCTGAACCAGCTCGACCTCGACCGCCTTCTGGCGGCCGCGCCCAAATCGGGTGCCGGGGGCGGTGATTCAAATGACGGCCCGTCAGAGCGGAGCAACGATTCCTCTGCAAAAACCGCGCCGGGCCAGGCCACGACCGGCGCCGGTTTCGCGCTGCCGACAGGATTTTCGGCGACACTCGAAACAAAGATTGATGCGGTCGTTTATCGCGGCGGTGTGGTGCGTCAGGTCTTGCTCAACACCGAGCTGGCGGATGGCAGCCTGACGATATCGCAGGCCGCGGCGCAGTTTCCCGGTGGTGCGAATGCATCCGTGGTCGGTTTCGTATCAACGACGGAATCGGTGCCTAAATTCGAGGGGCAGGCCGACTTGTCGGCCGATGATTTCCGGGCACTTCTGCAATGGGCGGGGGTCGATGTCGCGACCGTACCGCAGGATCGCCTGCGCAAGATGGCGGGTTCACTCTCCATCGAAGCGACATCCGAGAATGTGACGCTGACCGATATCGATGTCAGCGTCGATGTCTCGCGGATACGCGGCGGCGTGGCGATCGCGGTGCGCGAACGCCTAGGGTTCGGGATAGGGCTCTCGCTCGATAAAGTGAATGTCGATGCGTATCTGCCGGATCCAGCGACCCAAGCATCGGCCGGGGCCGGCGCGGCTTCTGGCAGCGCAGCCACGAACCCGTCCACGAACCCGTCCTCGAACCCGTCCTCGAACCCGACGGCGGGTGATGGGAACGCGCCCGCTGGCGATGCCGGATCGACGGGGCTGGCCGCGCTCGACACGTTCGACGCCATTCTTCAGCTGAAGGTTGGTGATGTCGTATTCCGCGACCAGCGTCTGAGCGACATCAATCTGGACAGCACGCTGCAGGGCGGCAATCTTGAGTTGCGGGATTTGTCCGTGGTGAGCCTTGCCGGTGCGAAAGCATCTGTAAAAGGCCGTGTTGATGGACTGGCGAGCGCGCCAAAAGCAGATGTTACAATTAGCCTCGATGCGCGCGACGGTGACCGCCTCCTGGCACTGGCGGGTGTCGATGCGCCGGCAAAACTCGGTGCAACGAAGTTGAACGGATCGCTGCGCGGGGATTTGCAGAATCTGGATGTGGACGTGACCCTCAATGCGATGGGGGCCAGCATGCGGACGGCTGGAAGTCTGGGTGTCCTGGCCGTGCCGCCGCGTTACGACATGCAGTTGGACATCAAACATCCTGACGCGGCGAAGTTTGCCGCCCGGCTGCGCGGCGAAGACGGAGCCGGAGGGCCGAAACTCGGTGCGCTCTCGGCAAGCGCCAGCGTTCGCGGTGACCTCACGGCGAGTGACATCGACACAAAGGTCGAAATCGGCCCCGGTGAGATCGGTGCACGCGGGCGCCTGACCAATCTCGCGACCGGTAGCCCGCTGGGCAACCTCGAGATCAATGCGTCTCATCCCGATATGGTGGCGTTCGCACGTTTGCTTGCGCCGGACTACAGCCCATCGAAGCCCGACCTCGGACCATTTGCGTTGAAAACGAACCTCGCGCTTGCGGCAAATATGATGACCTTGGCGAACCTCGAAGGTGCCGCCGGTTCGGTCGGATTCAAAGGCAATGCAACGATAGACACAGGCGGGCCGCGACCCAGTGTTGTGGCGACCCTCGACACGGGCGAAATCGTGGTTGATTGGTTCCTGCCCGCACAGCAGGGGTCTGCGTCCACGGCATCGAATGCGCGGTCCGGCGCCGCCGCCGGCGCGGCGGCCAGCCGCGGTTCGGCTACACCTGCAGGCAACAAGCGCTGGTCGCGTGAGCCGATCGAATTGTCGGGCCTGCGCGCGGCCGATGCGGACATCAAGCTTTCTGCGCCCGCGATCACGTACACCAACATCCGCGTCGATCAACCGCGCCTCGCGATCAAGTTGGATGACGGCGTGCTGGATCTTACCGAATTGTCGGGCAAGGCGTTCGGCGGCGGGTTCAACATGACCGGCCAGGTCGCGGCGCGTGACGTGCCGACCATGCGTTATGCAATGCGTGTCGAGAATGCCGACGCCGCGAAGTTTCTTGGTGACGGCGCGAGCGGCGAGCGCGGCGTGATGTCTGTGCTCGATCTTCTGTTTCCTGTCTCGAACGTCAAGCTGGCGTCGGGCCGGCTGGGCGCGGATCTGGATGTGACGTCGCGTGGTCGCAGTGAGTTCGAGATGATTTCCAATCTCGCCGGCAAGGGTGCGATGCGCTTCACCGATGCGGTGGTCGAGGGAGTCGATGTCTGCCAGATCAGCGAACAGCTCGATCGACTGAACGGGATCGAAGGCTTCCTCGGGCTCGCCTCATCGGGCCGCGGTGGGCAGACCAAGATCGCAAACTTCGATGGGCGTTTTGTTCTCGCCAACGGCATTGCCACTCTGCCGCAACAACAGATCAATGCGGAATGTGCCGCCGTGGCGTTCAGCGGCACGACCAATCTGCCAAACTGGACGGTGGATATTCAGGCCCGGGCGGGTTTCCCGGCGCACCCGGAATTCGCCGGTGTTGTGGTCGAGCAGAAAGGCCCGCTCGACGCGCCCAACACGCGTCTGGTCAACGTCAACGAGATCAACCAGTTCATCGTCGGCAAGGCCGCGGGCTCGATCCTGCGCAAGCTGCTGCCGGGTGGCAGTCAGGAACAGGCGCCGCCCGCAACGGACGGCAGTACGACCCAGCAGCCGCAAAGCAAGAAGCCGGAAGACCAGTTCCGCAACCTGCTGGAAGGCCTGATACGCGGTCGTTGATAGGTTCAGAGGCGGTGCCGGTGACGGCCGGTCAGTGTGCCAGGTGCCGCGCTAGTCGCGCAGGTCGTGCAGGACGAAAACACGGATGGCACTCGACAGACTGCCGTCGCGGTCGCGGTCAATTTCCGTCACCAGTTCATTGACCGACATGCGCCGGGCCTTCGCGACCTTGCGCAGGTGATCCCAGAATACATTCTCAAGGGACACGCTTGTGCGGTGCCCGGCGACCACGACGGATCGCTTCTTGTTCGCGGACTGACGCGGCAGAGTATCGACGACATTGCTAATCATGATGGTTTAATCATGTTCTCCGGTTTGACCCACGCATCATACTGCTCGGCCGTGAGCAGGCCCAAGTCAATTGCGGCCTCTTTTAGGGTACTACCGTCGGTAAACGCCTTTTTCGCGACCTTTGCGGCATTATCGTACCCAATATGCGGATTGAGCGCGGTCACCAGCATCAGGGACTGGGCCATCAACTCAGCGATCCGATCGCGGTTCGCCTCGACGCCGGTCACGCAGCGATCGGTAAAGCTGCGGCAGGCATCGCCGAGCAACCGGGCCGAGCGGAGCACGTTAAAGATAATCACCGGCTTGAACACGTTCAGCTCGAAATGGCCGTTGCTGCCCGCGACCGTGACCGCGACATGGTTGCCCATGATCTCCGCCGATACCATCGTCAGCGCCTCGCACTGAGTCGGATTGATCTTGCCCGGCATGATCGATGAACCCGGCTCGTTTGCCGGCAGGCTCAATTCGCCGATGCCACTGCGCGGCCCGGAGCCGAGGAAACGAATGTCGTTGGCGATCTTCATGGCGGCCACTGCACCGACATTCAGCGCGCCGGATGCGGCAACCATCGCGTCATGTGCCGCCAGGCCTGCAAACTTGTTCGCCATCGTCTCGAACGGTTTCCCGGTGATGCCGGCGACCTCCTCGGCAAAACGTTCGGCAAAACCGATCGGTGTGTTGAGCCCGGTGCCGACGGCCGTGCCGCCCTGGGCCAGCTGCAGAAGATCGGGTGTCGCCCGTTCGATGCCGGCGATCACACCCTCCATCTGCGCCGCGTAGCCGGAGAATTCCTGGCCGAGGGTCAGGGGCGTCGCGTCCTGGGTGTGGGTGCGACCGATCTTGATGATGTCCTCGAATTCCTTCGACTTGGCTTCGAGCGCATCCTTCAGATGCGTGAGGCCCGGAATCAGCCGGTCCTGGAACTCCAGCGCCGCGGCGATGTGCATGGCGGCGGGAAAGGTGTCGTTTGACGACTGGCTGCGGTTCACATGATCGTTTGGGTGGACCGGGGACTTGTCCCCTGGCTTGCCGCCGAGAATCTCGTTGGCACGGTTCGCGATGACCTCGTTGGCGTTCATGTTCGACTGGGTGCCCGAGCCTGTTTGCCAGACCACCAGCGGGAAGTTGTCATCGAATTTTCCATCGATGACTTCCTGCGCGGCTTCGATCACGGCGTTTGCGACCTCCGGCTCAAGTTGCCCGAGTGCCAGGTTGGCCTTGGCAGCTGCTTGCTTCTGGATACCGAGCGCGCGTACCAGCGCGGTCGGCATGCGATCGTCGCCGATCGGAAAATTCTCGATGCTGCGCTGAGTCTGGGCGCCCCAGTATTTGTCGGCCGGGACAGCCACTTCGCCCATCGTGTCGCTTTCGGTGCGGGTCTTGTTCGTCATCACTTCCTCCGGGTTCGGCGCGCATTATCGTCGCCGCATTCCATAGGTAAAGGCTTAACGCGCATGGGCGTCACGATTTGCGTGGTTTCTTTTTCGCCTGTGCGCGGTTCGCAGCGGCGAGCGCCATATGTGCCCAGGGACGCAGCGCATCGATATCTTCTGCCGCATCGTCGGGTACGGTCAGATAGGACAGCGCAACCGGTTTTCCGGACTTCTCATAGGTGAATGGCTCGCAGCCGGCGTCGAGGAATGCCGCTTTGGTCTCGTCGTCGACCTTGAGGTAGAGGACTTCGTCGGCAATCAGGGCGAACATGACGCCATCGCAGAAGATGCCATGACCACCGAACATCCGGCGCAGTTTTGTGCCCAGATCGAATGGCGCGCCGACGCTGGCAAGCAGATCACATGCGTGCTCGGCGAATTCCTGGCCTGATGGCATGCGCGCGCGTTTCTATTTCTTGCGAAATTGATCCAGATTGACGACCTCGGCGCTGTCCCCGCCGTCTTTGGCGTCGTCGTTTGGTCCGTCGGCGTCAGACCCTGCGTCATCCCGATTAACATCCAGTTGGGAGTCTTCGGTCTCACTCGCGGTCGCCATATTGTCAGGCACGGGAACCAGGTCGCTCTCGGAGCGCACAACCGGAACCATCACATTGCCGTCGGTCTCGACATTGAACTGAAGTCCGAATTTGACCGATGGATCGACGAAGGCCGACAGGGCCGCATAGGGAACGCGCAACTCGGCGGGGCGATTCTTGAAACTGAGGGTGATCGAGAAAAAGCTGTCTTCGACGATCAGGTCCCAGAACTGATGCTGCATGACGATGGTCATCTCTTCGGGATATTGATCGTGAAGATAGTCGGGAATGGAAACGCCCGGTGCCTGGGTGCGGAACGTCAGATAAAAATGATGTTCGCCCGGCAGCCCTTCATTGAGAACCTTGGTCAACGCCTCGCGGACAACGCCCCGAAGGGCATTTTCCACCATCTGATCGTATCGCATCTGGTCGTCGGTCATGGTCGCGTACTGGAAGCGCGCCCCGTGGGGCGCTGGTCTAGGGATGAATTGTGAATATCATCCACCGGGCCGCGAAGAGCAACGGTTTGCCGCACAAGATTCTCGCGAACATGTGGATGCAATGCCGGCGGGGGGACGGGTGAGCCTTGGAAGTGGGGGGCTTCTGTTGCCCGGTGCCCCCCGAACCGCGCTTATTATCGCTTAATTAAGCGGCAACAGCGAAGGTTTCAACATTGTCGTTGGCACCTATGAATATGGCCCGATGTCGGTGGTACCATACCGGGCAAAAGTTCAGCCTTTACGCGCCCGTCGATCCTATTTCGCCCCCATTCCGGTCATGGCGTAAGCCATGAAATACCGAGGAATAATGGTGGAGGCGCCGGGTACTGCCCCCGGGTCCGAACGTTTATTGCGCAAAACGTTTATCGCCATAGTCGAGTAAACCCGACGCCCTATTATATAGGGTCGGTGGGGCAAAAACGAAAGACTATGCCAGGTTATCCCCGTTGGCCCGGCTTTCCACAGGGTGTGGCGGATATCCGCGACTCGTGTTGCGGACTAGGTTTGACGAAATGCCTACGCCCGATCCAAGGCCTGAGACCTGATGCAGCAATATCTCGATCTGATGCGACATGTTCGCGACAACGGCACCCAGCGGACCGACCGCACGGGGACCGGAACCGTGTCCGTATTCGGCCACCAGATGCGGTTCGATCTCAGCGCCGGCTTCCCGCTCGTGACGACCAAGAAAATTCACATGAAGTCGGTGATCTACGAGTTGCTCTGGTTCCTCAAGGGCGACACGAACATCAAATATCTAAACGACAACGGGGTCTCGATCTGGAATGAGTGGGCCGATTCCGGCGGAGATCTTGGCCCGGTCTACGGCCATCAATGGCGATCATGGCCGGCACCCGACGGCAGCCGGATCGACCAGATCCGTAATCTGCTCGATCAAATTCGAAACCGGCCGGACTCCCGTCGCCTGATCGTGTCAGCCTGGAACGTTGCCGACGTGGACACGATGGCCCTGCCGCCATGCCATTGCCTGTTTCAGTTCTATGTGGCTGACGGAAAGCTCTCCTGTCAGTTGTATCAGCGCAGCGCCGACATCTTCCTCGGCGTCCCCTTCAACATTGCGTCCTATGCGTTGCTGACGATGATGGTCGCTCAGGTCACGGACCTCGAGGTTGGTGAGTTCATTCATACCTTTGGTGATGCACATCTCTATCTGAACCATCTCGAGCAGGCCGATGCGCAGCTGGAGCGCGAGCTCTATCCGCTGCCGCGGCTCACCCTGAATCCGGACGTCGATGACCTCTTCGCGTTCGACTATGACGATTTCACCCTCGACGGGTACCGGTTCCACCCGCATATCCCGGCGAAGGTCGCGGTCTGAGGTCGTGCGGATCTCGCTGATTGTCGCGGTGGCCGAAAACGGTGTCATCGGCCGGGATGGTGATCTGCCCTGGCGCATTCCCGCCGATCTCAAATTTTTCAAGGAAACGACAACGGGCCATCCGATTGTGATGGGGCGGAAGACCCATCAGTCGATCGGTCGGGCTTTGCCGGGGCGCAAGAATATCGTGATCACGCGCGATCCGGATTTCGCCGGCGAGGATATTGCTGTCGTCGGCGATCTGGAGGCGGCGCTCGCGGCTGCGGGCGATGCGGACGAGGTGATGGTGATCGGCGGTGCGCAGATCTATGAGCTGGCGCTGCCCCGCGCGCATCGCATTTACCTGACCGAAGTGCATGTCGCCGCAGATGGCGAGACGCGGTTTCCCGATCTGGACCGCGCGAGCTGGCGCGAGACGGCGCGGGTCGATCACCCCGCAGACGGCGATACGCCGGCGTTCAGTTTCGTGACCCTGGAGCGTTAGGGGCGAACGTTAGGGGCCAGCGTTAGCGGCCTAGCTGTCGTCGCGCAGGCCCGGCCAGTTGCGGTCGGCCGAGACGATGTTGCCCGCCTTGTCGAGCGCCCAGCGCGCACGCACGAATTTCGAAAAATTCAGATACAGCTTGCCGTCCCTGATCGACCAGGCGTCGGGGTCGGTGGTCGCGGTGTAATTGTTGGCGACGGCCCAGGCACAGTAGCCGCCATATTGCGGGGCGAACTTCTCCGGCGCGGCAGTGAACATGTCGCGGTTTGCCGCCGACGCGAAATGCCAGGTCGCACCCTGATAGGTGGCGCTGTGTCCAGGATCGCCCTTCACCGGTTTCTCGTCGGTGAAATAGGCCACCGGGTCGTAGCCGTGTATGGCAGCACCATCGGCGCTGAACACGGGCTCGACGGCGAGCGCCGGTACGCTGAAGAATAGACCGACGATCAGGAATGCTGCGGTTCGGATGGCACTGCGCATGGGGAATCTCCCGTGTGAGAGTTGCGATACGTTGCATAAACACACGCGACGCGAAAACCATTCCCGCGACGGGGTAATAATTATTGTGCTGCCTGGGAAATGAAATCCGCCGGGTCGGAGGCCATTTGGTGCCGGCCGATTTGGGGGGCAAGGTGGCCGGCGGCCTGCGGGGCACGGCCAATCTCCGACCCGACGGTTTCGCGATGCGGGCACATAATTCAGGGACCCGCCTCTGGGTTGAAATTGGGTCGGAAACGGGCATTCGACAACGCACGAAAATGTGTCGGGCGATCAACTAAGCGCGACCGGGGATCGCGCCGCTGTGAGATGCGGGCGTGAAGCGTGCCGTGAAGGATGGTCTGCGCGGCACGCCTAGTCGATGGAGATACTGGGCGCCGGCCGCATCGTCGCCGTCGAAATTTTCGCCAGTACTGCCGAGGCGAGATCGCGATACGCGGCGGCGTGCGGGCCGTCGGGTTCGCTTGCCGTGATTGGCTGTCCGGAATCAGACGTTATTCGGATCGCGACATCGAGCGGTATCTCCCCGAGGAAGTCGCAGCCGAGCCGTTCTGCCTCGGCGCGCGCGCCGCCATGGCCGAAGATATCCGTCTGTTCGCCGCAATTCGGGCAAATGAACATGCTCATATTCTCGACGATGCCGAGCACCGGCACATTGACCTTGGCAAACATGTTCATGCCCTTGCGGGCATCAATCAGCGCGATGTCCTGCGGGGTTGAGACGATCACGACACCGGCCAGCGGGACCCGCTGCGCCATGGTCAGTTGTGCATCTCCGGTCCCTGGTGGCATGTCGACGATCAGCACATCGAGTGCGCCCCATTCGACCTCGCGCATCATCTGTTCCAATGCGCCGATCACCATTGGGCCGCGCCAGACCATGGCCGTGTCTTCGGGCACCATGAAGCCCATCGACATGACCTTCACGCCATGTGCCTCGAGCGGCGCGATCCGTTTGTTGGCAAGCGGCTTCGGCTTGTCCGTGATACCCAGCATGCGTGGCAGTGAGGGCCCGTAGACGTCTGCATCGAGGATGCCGACCCGCTGTCCGAGCGAGGAGAGCGCGACGGCGAGGTTCACAGCCGTTGTCGATTTTCCAACTCCGCCCTTGCCGCTCGCCACAGCCACAATCGCCGCGACATCCGGCAACAGGGATGTCGCCGGTGCCTGCGCGGGTTGGTCGGTCGGTTTGGGCGGCGCGCCCGGGGCGGCTTCGGGCTGGGATGCGGGTGCTGCGTTGTGGGCCGTCAGGACTGCGGAAACCGACGATACCCCATCGAGCGCCAGGACGGCGCGTTCGGCGGCCTTGCGCAGCGGTTCCATGTGTTCTGCGTCCGCCGGGTCGATCTCGATGGCGAACCCGATGTTGCGATCCTTGATCACCAAACCGGAGACCATGCCGTTCGCGATGATGTCCTTGCCGCTGACAGGATCGACAATTGTGCATAAAGCGGTGCGAACATCGTCTTGCGAAAGGGTCGTCATGCTTGAAAACTCCGGGTGTACAGACAATATCGTCTAGAACTGGTCGCCATGGCGTGATCACGCCTCACAGCATGTTGTGTGATATAAGCCTGAGTGATCGATTTATAAACCCGGCGCGGTGATCGTCTGCCCCGAAAGGGCGGACATTAGTTATGGCGCCAGCTTACAGATGAGGAATTTGCGATGCCTTGGAATAGTCAGGGAGGCAGTGGTGGCCCATGGGGCGGCGGCGGCGGTAGTGGCGGCGGCGGTGGTCCCTGGGGTGGGCAACGCCCACCGGGCGGCGGCGTGGGCGGCGGACAGCAGCCCAATATCGAAGAGATGCTGCGCCGCAGCCAGGACAAGGTTCGCCGGTTTATTCCGGGTGGGTTCGGCAGCGGTCGCGGAGTTGCGATTGTCATCCTTATCGTGCTGGTGCTCTGGGGCCTGAGCGGCTTCTACCGGGTGCAGGAAAATGAACGCGGCCTCGAGTTGGTGTTCGGCAAGTGGAACGAGCAGGTGACCGCGCCGGGTCTGCGCTGGCGCTGGCCCACACCGATCGGTGAGGTGCTGACCCCGGCGGTGACGCAGATCAATCGTTTGAATGTTGGCTTTCGCGACAGCGAGAATGTTGGTGGCAGGTCTTCCTCGCCCCGCGATGTTCTGGGCGAATCCTTGATGCTGACGAGTGATCAGAACATCTCGGATGTCGATTTCACCGTGCAATGGCGGATCGCCGATCCGGCCAACTATCTGTTCAACATTCTGGCGCCGGAAGAAACGGTGAAAGCCGCGGCGGAAAGCGCCATGCGTGAGGTTGTCGGCCAGACCAAGCTCGACGATCTGCTGACCACCGCGCGTGAGGGTGTCCAGGACGATACCCGCATACTTCTACAGTCGATCCTCGACGAATACGGGGCGGGCATCAACATTGAGCGTGTCCAGCTTCAGAAGACCGAAGCGCCGCCGCCCGTGATCGACGCGTTCAACGATGTACAGCGTGCACGGCAGGATCAGGAACGGTTGCAGAACCAGGCCGAGGCCTACCGCAACCGGATCGTGCCGACCGCGCGTGGTGAGGCGGCCGGCCTCCTGGAGGAAGCGGCTGCGTATCGCGAACGGGTGATCAAGGAAGCCCAGGGCGAGGCGGCACGCTTCGACCAGATCTTCGCGACCTATCAGGCGGCACCTGAAGTGACCCGCCGGCGTCTTTATATTGAGACGCTGCGCGATGTCCTTAAGGGGGCCAACAAGGTCATCATCGACGAGGGCGCCGGCGGCGGACAGGGTGTTGTGCCGTACCTGCCCCTGAACGAACTCAATCGCAACCGAACAGAGAACACCGGAGAACAGCAATGAGCCGCGCAAAACTCGCGATTATCGGCGGTATCATCATCGTCATCGGTGTGTTGCTGAATTCGGGCCTGTTCACAGTGCGTGAAACCGAACAAGTGCTGGTGCTCCAGCTGGGCAAACACGAGAGAACGGTCCGGGAACCCGGTCTGCACTTCAAGGTGCCGCTGGTCCAGAATGTGGTTGCTTATGACAAGCGGGTCCTGAGTGTAGATCCACCTGCCGAGGAAATGCTGCTGAGCGATCAGAAACGTATTCTGGTTGACGCGTTTGCCCGTTACAAAATCACCGACCCGCTCAAATTTTTCCAGACTGTGCGGGACGAGCAGATTTTCGGAAACCGGTTCGGCAACATCTTGACCTCGACGGTCAAGGAATTCGTTGCCCAGCGTGAACTCGCGGACCTGTTGTCGGACCAGCGCAACGTCATCATGGAAGCGATCCGTGATGGTGTTGCCAACGAGACCGACGGGTTCGGGATCGAGGTTGTCGACATCCGCATCGGGCGATCGGAATTGCCGGAAGCGGTGTCGCAGACCGTTTACGAGCGGATGCGGACTGAGCGTGAACGGCAGTCGAACAAGCTGCGTGCCGAGGGCGAGGAGAATGCGCGTCGTATTCGCGCCGAGGCCGACCGTCAGCAAGTCGAGATTGTGGCCGAAGCGCAGCGCGAGGCCGTGTCCCTTCGGGGTGGCGGAGACGCAACGCGCAACGCGATCCTGGGCGAATCCTACGGCAAGGATGCCGAGTTCTTCGAGTTCTTCCGTTCGCTGGAGGCCTACAAGGAGACGTTCGACGCGGAGGGGACCACGATGGTCCTGTCGCCGAACAGCGACTTCTTCAAGTATTTCGGCAGCCTGCAGGGCGGCCGGGATCGGGTAACGGGCCGAGAGGTTCGATAAGCGGTTATGGGACAACTCCTGCTCTGGGGAAGTTTTCTGCTGATCGGCTTTGCGCTGGTTCTTCTGGTCGAAGGGCTGGTCTACGCGGTGGCGCCCAATCTGATGAAGCGGTTGCTGACCCAGATGACGGTCATACCGGAGTCCACCCTGCGATCGGGCGGGGTGGTCGCCGCGGTCGCCGGGTTCGGGTTGCTGGTGCTCCTGAAGGTTGTCCAGCTCTGATAGGGGCAGTTCTGTTCGGACCGCTGCATCGCGGTGGTTCACGCGAATGTCATAGCGTGTGTCCGTGATGCCCCAAATACGCCGGGAGGGCGCCCAATTCCGACCATGATTGGGTTCCATATCGGTATTCGGCGGCTCGGGTGTCGCCGTGTTTTCCCAGTAACCCTTGAACGACCGGTTCGCGTTTCACATATCGAATGGACCGACAGCCAAGGGTGCGGCGGAAGGCACAGAAAGCCTGGAACGGGAGTAACGAAAAAAATGAACGCAAATCAACCTCAACCATCTCGCGCATTGGTCGGCTGGACCGCCGGCCGTGCCGGCGCGGCAAGCTCATTCCTGATGGGAATTCTGCTGGTCGTCGCGCTTGTTCTCTCCGCGCTACCAGCCGCTGCGAAGTCGGCTCCGGATTCGTTTGCCGATCTGGCCGAACGCTTGTTGCCCACGGTCGTGAACATCTCCAGCACCCAGTTGGTGAGCCAGGCCCCGGGCCAGGAACGCGGTCCGGATATTCCGCAGGCCCCGCCGGGATCGCCGTTTGGCGACATGTTCAAGGACTTCTTCAATCGGAATCAGCAGGGTGCGCCGCGCCGCGCAACATCGCTGGGTTCCGGTTTCATCATTGATCCCAGCGGCCTCGTGGTCACAAACAACCATGTGATCGACGGTGCCGATGAAATCACCGTCACCCTGTCCGACGACACCCAGCTCAAGGCCGAGCTCATTGGCCGGGATCCGAAGACGGATCTGGCGCTGCTTCGCGTGGAGACAGAGCGCGATCTGCCCTTCGTACCTTGGGGCAATTCGAGCGTGGCCCGCGTGGGCGACTGGGTGGTTGCGATCGGCAACCCGTTTGGTCTCGGTGGCACCGTAACGGCCGGTATTATCTCGGCCCGCCAGCGTGACATTCGGCAGGGACCTTATGACAGCTTCCTGCAGACCGATGCGTCCATCAACCGGGGCAATTCGGGCGGACCGATGTTCAATATCAATGGCGAAGTCATTGGGGTGAACACGGCCATCTTCTCCCCGACGGGCGGCAGTGTCGGGGTTGGCTTCGCCATCCCGTCATCGATCGCCTCGCGGGTCATCGATCAGCTGCGTGACTTCGGCCAGACGCGCCGCGGCTGGCTGGGTGTTCGCATTCAGTCGGTGACCGATGAGATCGCCGAAAGCATCGCCCTTGAGGGTGAGGCACGCGGTGCGCTGGTCTCTTCGGTGACTTCTGCCGGGCCGGCCGAGAAAAGCGGCATCGAGGCGGGTGACGTGATCCTGACGTTCGATGGCAAGCCGGTCGACAGCATGCGTGAGTTGCCGCGGATCGTCGCCGAAACCGACATCGGCAAGAGCGTGCCGGTCGAAGTGTGGCGCAACGAGCGTCTGGTGACTGTGGGTGTCCAGATCGGTGAGCTCGAAGAAGAGGTGCCGATCCTCGCATCTGCCGGACCGCGTGGTCAGGCGATCGAGCCCGAGGAGGCCGCGATCGACGACATCGGCATCACCGTGACGTCCATCACCGAGCAGATGCGCGCGCAGTTTACGCTGCCGGACGATCTGCGCGGTGTGGTGATCACCGGTGTCGAGCCCGACAGTGCGGCCGCCGAGAAAAGCCTGCGCCCCGGCGACGTGATCGTCGAGGTTAGCCAGGAAGAGGTGAGCACGCCGGGTCAGATCGCCGAGAAGATCCGTGAGGCCCGCGACACCGACCGCAGTTCGGTGCTGCTCAAGATCAACCGCAATGGCGACCGTCGGTTCGTCGCCGTTCGGATCAATAAGTCCTGACGCAAACCCCGGCTACATTTCCTGGGTAAGTGACAGCGGCGGCGCCTTCGGGTGCCGCCGTTTTTTCTGTTCCGGCCAACCGTTCGGTTCTGATGCTTTCGCTCGCTATTGCAATATGCGATGACGATGCGCTGAACCATTGTCTTCCGCGCATGCAAACGCCACGCATGCAAACGCCCCGCATGCAAACACCACGCACGCAAACAAACGAGTTGTCGATATGAGCGAACATCTGCTCCACCCGTTTCCCGGACTGCGCCCGGCACCCGGCGCCGCCGCGGACGTCGCCGCACCGCCCTACGATGTTGTGTCGTTTGATGAGGCAGCCGCGATGGCCGATGGCCGACCATGGAGCTTTCTGCACGTATCGCGGCCCGAAATCGACCTGCCGCCTGGCACCGATTCTCATGCCGACGAGGTCTATGCAAAGGGCGCGTCGAACCTGGCAGCAATGATTGAGGCCGGCGTTTTGATCCGCGATGAGGCACCCAGCTACTACGTGTACAGGATCATCATGGGCGACCACAGCCAGACGGGCCTGGTCGCCGCTACGCCGGTGGACGCGTATCTGAAGAATATCGTGCGCAAGCACGAGTTCACGCGGCCCGACAAGGAAGATGACCGGGTGCGCCAGATCGACGAGGTCGATGCCCAGACCGGCCCGGTGCTGGTCGTGCATCAGCCGCAGCCCGCGATCTCTGCGATTCTCAAGGAGGTCACGGCCAAGGACCCCACCTATGATGTCACCCAGCCCGATGGCGTGCGCCATATCGTCTGGGCTGTAACCGTGCCGGCGGATGTGCAGCGCGTGGCGGACGCATATGCACCGGTGGACGTGCTCTACATCGCAGACGGGCACCATCGCTCCGCTGCAGCGGCGCGCGTTGCCGCCCTGCGTGAAGGTCGCGATGGCGTCACGGATGCCCATGAACGGTTTTTGATCGTCGCGTTTCCCACCGACGAGCTGCACATTCTCGACTACAACCGCGTGATCAAGGATTTGAACGGTTTGTCCGAAGAGGCCTTTCTTGCGCGCGTGAACGAAGCCTTCGACGTGACACCCGCAAGCGCGCCCGCGCGCCCTGCACGTCAGCATGAATTCGGGATGTATATTGGCGGCGCCTGGTACGCCCTGCTGATCAAGTCGGCACCCGGATCCGATGCGCCGCCGCTCGACCGGTTGGATGTGAAGCTGCTTTCGGACAGGCTCCTCGAGCCCGTGCTCGGTATTGCCGATCCGCGCACCGACCCGCGCATTGATTTTGTCGGCGGAATCCGGGGCCTGGAAGCGCTGGAGGCCCGGGTCGACAGCGGTGACTGGGCCGTCGCCTTCGCCCTGTACGCGACGAGTATCGGTGATCTAATGGCTGTCGCCGATGCGAATGAGGTGATGCCGCCGAAATCGACCTGGTTCGAACCCAAACTGGCGGATGGCCTGGTCTCCTACCCGCTCGATGTGTGAGTTCCCCGGCGATGGCTGAACAGCCGGTCATCGTGGTCGCGGGACCGACGGCGAGCGGCAAGTCCGGCCTGGCCATGGACCTTGCCGAGCGCATTGAAGGCACGATCATCAATGCGGATTCGATGCAGGTGTACCGCGACCTGCGGATCCTGACCGCACGCCCATCGCAGGCGGACGAGGATCGCGTCCCGCATCTCCTGTACGGGAATCGTGACGCAACGGAAGCGGGCTCCGCCGCCGACTGGGCCACCGCCGCGCATACCGCGATTCAAGCCGTCATCGATGCGGGCCGCCGTCCACTCCTCGTGGGTGGCACGGGCCTATATTTGAAGGCATTGATGGAGGGCCTGGCGCCCATACCGGAGGTTCCCGGCGAAATCCGCCAGCGCGCGCAGGACCATCGGCGGGAGATCGGCGATGTGGCATTCCACAATGAACTCGCGACCCGTGATCCGGAGATTGCGGCCCGTCTGCACCCGGGCGACAGTCAGCGCGTGCTGCGGGCCTGGGAGGTCGTGGAGGCGACCGGCCGGCCGTTGTCGGACTGGCAGGCCGAGCCGGTGGCGGCACCTGAAATGGCATTCCGGGTGCTTGTAATTGAGCCGCCGCGCGACGAGCTTTACCGCAACTGTGATAGCCGGTTTCTGGACATGATCGAGGCAGGGGCGATCGACGAAGTCAAAGCGCTCGCCGCACGCGCCGATACAGAGGGACTGGATCCCGCTCTGCCGATATTCAAGGCACTCGGATATCCGCCGCTGGCGTCGTACCTGGCAGAGGAAACAACGCTGGATGCTGCCATCATTGCTGCACAGCAGCAGACCAGAAATTACGCGAAACGCCAGACGACCTGGATGCGCCATCAATTGCCCGGGGAAGACGGAGATCATCCACGAATCTCGTTATTGAAATATAATTACATAATTGATGATGATCTCTTTGCATTTATGAGTTGACGGCGGATAAATCTTTTCTTAAGTTACGCGTGCGCTTGTAGCGGGGGTCGTTGAGAATGCGATTGTCGCGCAGCGATTTTTTGTGTCTGGCGTCATTGTGCAATCTGGATTCGATGTACGCGCCGCATAATTTGCGGCGATCGTGCTGATCCGACTGGTCAACGGGTTGGGTTTCGTTTATCCCGCCAGTCTTGTGCTGCAGTGCAACAATAAGAATTGACGGCCCAACGTTGTAACGGGCCGAACTGAACGAGAATGAAAGGTGTACGCGTTATGTCTGACAATCGCATGAGCGGTGCAGAAATGGTGATCAAGGCCCTGGCGGATCAGGGTGTTGAGGTCGTCTTCGGGTATCCCGGCGGCGCCGTACTTCCGATCTATGACGCGTTGTTCAAACAAAATTCCGTGCGCCACATTCTTGTGCGGCACGAGCAGGGCGCGGTGCATATGGCCGAAGGCTATGCCCGCTCGACCGGTAAGGTGGGCGTCGTCCTCGTCACATCTGGGCCCGGAGCGACCAATGCCGTGACTGGCCTGACCGATGCCCTGATGGACAGCATTCCCGTCGTTTGCCTGACCGGACAGGTCCCGACACATCTGATCGGCAGCGATGCCTTCCAGGAGACAGACATAACGGGCGCCACCCTGCCCGTCACCAAGCACAACTACCTTGTGATGGACACCCGCGACCTTGCGGCCACGATTAAGGAAGCGTTCCACATCGCCCGCAGCGGTCGGCCCGGTCCGGTCCTGATCGACATCCCACGGGACGTCCAGGCAGGCGAGATCGAGTTCGATGAGGCCGAGTGGGACAAGCCCGTTTCACTGCGCGGCTACAACCCGCCGACCGTCGCTGAGGAAAGCGAGGTCGCCACCGCCGCCGCGCTGATCAATGAAGCCGAACGACCGGTGATCCTTGCCGGACACGGCGTCATCATTTCTCGTGCTTACGACGAGCTACGGGAGCTGGCCGAAAACGCCCAGATCCCGGTCGTCACGACGATGCTGGGTATCAGCGCATTCCCGGAAGACCACGTGTTGAGCACGGGCTTCCCCGGTATGCACGGGATGGCCTACGCAAGCCTGGCACTGGATCAGGCGGACCTGATCGTCAATATTGGCGGGCGGTTCGACGACCGAATCACCGGCGACACGAAGCGGTTCGCGCCCAACGCCAAGAAGATCCATATTGACATCGATCCGGCGGAACTCGGCAAGAACATAAAGGTCGAGGCTCCGGTCATGGGCGATGTGCGTCATGTGCTGGGTCAGCTGAACCCTCAGGTCAATAAGACGACCCACACCAAGTGGATCCAACACGTTGAACAGCTGAAAGCAGATCACCCGTCTCTCAAGATTCGTGAGACGGACGAACTGCTGGGTCAGCACGTGGTGAAGGCGGTCTCAGACGCCACCAAAGGCGACGCCCTCGTGGTGTCGGGCGTAGGCCAGCACCAGATGTGGGCGGCGCAGCACTACCAGTTCAAGAACGCCAACTCATTCCTGTCATCAGGCGGTGCCGGAACAATGGGCTATGAAGTGCCCTCAGCTATCGGCGCACAGGTCGGTAATCCAGACAAGCTGATCTGGTCGATCTGTGGAGACGGCGGATTCCAGATGACACTCATGGAACTGGCAACGGCTGTACAAAACAACTTGCCGGTGAAGTATGCAATTTTGAATAACAACCACTTGGGCATGATTACTCAGTGGCAGGATTTCTTCT
>ENA-OREN01000855-OREN01000855.1-marine-metagenome-genome-assembly--contig:-NODE-855-length-39910-cov-5.351844_pt1 | contig 39910 bp, 33 predicted proteins | sample MGYA00248624_ERZ508555 | MGnify/ENA primary metagenome ERZ508555 (study PRJEB26222, sample SAMN06267773) | marine metagenome | isolation source: Saanich Inlet, British Columbia, Canada | place... | reverse complement strand
TACTCATATTCAAGAAATGCAAAAAGATCAAGATATTCACTCTGATGGGTTTGAAAAAGCCTCCTATAACAAAGCAAGCATTGAATTCGCTGTAAAATTCCTTAAAGATTACACGACTACAAAACAAACGCTTAAAGAAAAAATTCAAAAGCTTCCGCTTATACGATCGAAACAAGATATTACCCGTATTTTGCATGAAGAAAAATGGAACAAGATTGTAAAACAATGCGAACAAGCAGAAAAACGATTTGCAGAGATAAAACAAGAATCCAAAGATACCGAACAGCAACAAAAAGATTTAGCGCCATGGATGACGCTTTCAATCTTTCCTAAAGACACCAAGCATACAACTACTCGGCTGGTAGCTATTTCTGAAGAGGCATTATCGGAACTTCAAAAAGCACTCGAAGATAGTATTCCTGCTGGTGCAATGTATCCAGCAACATCGGATTCGCCATCCCCTCTTTGGGTGGTTACTGTATTAAAGGAACAAGAAAAAGCGCTCGAAAAACTTCTCGAAGAACAATCAATAGAAACTCTTTCAACAGAAACTATTCCGGAACATCCGCAAGCTGTATTTGCAGAACTCACACAAAAACAACACCAATTAGATAAAGAAAAAGAACAGCTCGAAAAAGATTTAAATACCCTAGCAAACACCTCTATAGATGACTGCAAAACATTGTTCGATTATTTTAGCTGGCAATTAGAAAAAGAAGACAACAGACGGCATGTTCTTCAGACAGAATATGTGTCTATTGTTACAGCCTGGATACCAGAAGAACATACGAAAAAAGTTTCTTCGGCGATGAAAAAAGTAGACGCCTCTATTATTTGCGAAGAAATAGAACCAGAAGAAGAAGAAAAAGCTCCGGTTGCTCTTAAAAATCATCCATTTATAGAGCCATTCGAAACCGTAATGGGAATTTATGGGTTGCCACAATACCATGAAATAGATCCAACTCCATTCTTTGCCCCCTTCTTTATAGTATTCTTTGCCACCTGTATCACCGATGCAGGCTATGGGATTGTTATGGCAGTTGGATCGGTGCTTGCGATTATTATATTTAAAATCCCTAGAGACAAACAAAAATTATTTCGGCTGCTTGCCTACGGTGGTGTTTTAACCTTTATTATCGGCGCCTTTTTTGGTGGCTGGTTTGGCGTAACACCAGATGTAATGCCTGATGGTTTCGCAAAAAACCTTCTTACCACTATTTGGGCAATTAACCCAGTAGAAGACACCTTACTATTTATGGTGCTTGCGTTTGCTGTTGGGGTATTACAGGCATGGTATGCCCAAATTATTAAAGCTTTCTGGGCATTAAAATATAAAGATATCGGCGGAGCACTCGAAGGATTTGGATGGATGTTTACTATTCCAGTAGCAATCGGTTGGATAGCAGCAGGAATGTACGCTCCCGAACTTAAAACAGTATTAGGATATGCATCGCTTGCAGGCCTTCTTGCACTCGTGCTTGTATATGGAAGATCTGTTAAAGCAATTCCGCTTAAGCCATTAGTTGGAGTTATTCAAGTACTGCAAGGTATTATTGGGCTGGTGTCAGATATTTTATCTTACTCTCGGTTGATGGCACTTGGGCTTGCAACAGGCATTATCGCATTTATTATAAACACCATCGGAGCTATTTTCAGAGATTTAATCCCTGTTATTGGTGGCATTGTTTATGTTCTTATCCTTATTGGTGGCCACACCTTTAACTTGGCGATAAATGCACTTGGAGCATTTATTCACTCTGGCAGATTGCAATTTGTTGAATTTTTTCCTAAATTCATGGAAGGTGGAGGAAAAGCCTTTACGCCTCTTAGCAAAAAATCGACCTACATTAATTACTCACAAGATAGCAATGGCTAATTGTTGCAGCGCTGTAATGATACTAATTATCGTTACAGCAGTGTAACAATTAATAACCGCACCTTTCGGGAGAAAAACGCTTGTTTCTTTTTCCAAAGATTGCGAACACTTCATTTTAATATGGTAGGTATTACACTCGCCGCAACAGGAGCTGCACTTGCTGTTATACTTGGCGGAATCGGATCTATTCTTGGTACTGGCCGAGCAGGCTCAGCAGGCGCTGGCGTTATTACCGAGGATCCAAGTTTATTTGGTAAGATTCTCCTTTTGCAGGCTCTCCCTTCTACACAGGGAATTTATGGGTTTATTGGAACCTTTTGGGTTATCTTTAAACTCGGTCTTCTTTCTGGTAATATCCCAGAAATTTCATGGGCAACTGGGCTTACTATCTTAGTAGCAAGTCTTCCCGTTGCAATCGCTGGTTTATTTTCTGCAATCCACCAATCGAAGGTATGTATTGCAAGCATGAATATTGCTTCAAAAAACCCAGGCGAAGTAGGAAAAGGAATTATTATGGCAGCAATGGTAGAAACCTACGCTGTGTTAGGATTGCTTGCAACAATTCTTCTTATTCAAGGTATTCAAGTCTAAACCATGTCTCTCGAAGCAATTCTTACAACCATCACAAAACAAGCGACCGGTAAATCCGAAACACTTGTTTCAGATGCACACACACAAGAAAAAAACCTTATAGAAGGTGCTCTTAAGAATGCGCGCGATCTCAAACTTCAATCTTTTATGGATTTAGAAGCTAAGACGCAAAAGAAGGTAGATGCTGCAAAAAAAGAATCTACCAGAAGAGTTCAAACAGCGCTTTCGATAAAAAAGAAAGAGATTCTTGATGCTATCTTCTTGCAGGCTCAAGAAAAGCTTGAAGCTGAATTCACAGAATCTATGGCAAGTGCATTACTCCGACGGCTTCCGCAAGAAGCTGGAGATTTACATGTCCGTACGCAAGATGCCGCTGTCGTAAAGCAAGCACTGGAAAAAGAAAAAAGAACCGACAAGGTTTATGAAGACGGAACACTCGCTGGAATTGTTTATGATTCTGCCGACGTTTCGGTTGATCTTACGATAGCTTCTTTGGTAAAAGAAATACGACAAGATCTTGAAGTCGAGGTAGCAAAGGAATTATTCAACCCAGCTGCTTAAAAAGATATGGCATACGAATACGAAACAGGATTAATCCGAGTACTCGAACAACGATTAGTTGGCAGCAACGAAATCGAGCGGATGTTAAATGCGCAAACTCCACAAGATGCGCTGAATGTTTTGTATGACACCGATCTCTCGGATTTGGTGACCGAATATAAAAAACCAGAAGAGTTCGAAAAAATCTTACATTCAGAAGAAAATAGACTAAAAACCTTCTTCGACAAAACAGCACTCGACCCTGCTCTTAAAACCATGCTGTATTTAGAAGGAGATGCGTATCACCTTAAACATGCTGTTAAAAAGCATTTTCAGGAAGATATTTCCGAATGCAGAAATGCAGTGTTCTCGCTTGTTTCACGCGAGGAGCTTACAAAAGCATGGGTGCTCTTAAAAGAACTTCACGACAACGAAGAAGAAGCCGAGCCACATATAACAGAAGCAATCCCCCAGCCGATCAAAGCTCTCGTTACGACCACGCTCGGATTGCTCACAGAAGAAAGCTCAGACCCACGAACAATTGAACATAGGGTTGACTACGCTTACTTTGGCACACTCGCAAGCACGGCAGCGAAATCTTCCTCACGGTTTCTTAAGCAGTTTGTTGCATTCAAAATCGATCGTGTAAATGTAAGATATCTTCTAAGAACTCTTCGAACGAAAAAACCGCAAGAATGCGATTTATCGTTCTGGTTGCCAGCTGGAGAAATTACCAAAGAAGAAATAGAACTACTCGCAAAAGAAGAAGCTTCACAACCGTTTACAGACCGGCTTATCGATTTGGTTCATACAAAATTTATTTCTGGAAAAGAGCAGCTGGAACTGGTAACAGCTTTAAAGAATTACAAAGACCATAACGATTTAGCGACCCTAGAACGAGACTTCGAAAATACTGAGATTGCATTCATTCGCCAAGCTCGCAGAGAGGTATATGGAACAGCCGTAGTGTTTGGGTATTGGTACGCACGCCTAAAGGCGATAGAAAATATTCACTTAATAATGGCAGGAAAGGTAAACGGGTTACCAGGCGAAGAAATGAGACGCCGCATACGACTTCCGTTAACAGCATAATATATGAAGGTTGGTATTATTGGCTCGCAACAATCTATTCTTGGCTTTAAAAGCATTGGGCTTACCCCCTTTCCGGTTAGCTCTGCAGAAGAGGTGAAAGCTTCGTTAGAAGATATTACAAAAAATAACGAATACGGCGTTATCTTTATTACCGAAGATTGGGCAAAAAAATCTCAGAGTAGTATCGATGAATATATTAACCGACCGTTACCAGCAATTATAACCATCCCTTCTCAGCAAGGAGCTACCGGCGAAGGCATGCGCAACCTTCGAAAAATAACCGAGCGTGCGATTGGAAGTGACATACTCTTTAAAAACGATAGCTAATGATTTTCTTCCACAGATGATACGGACAGACTTGTCTGTACTATCCGCGGAAGCGAATCCACTCATGCAATAATTATCTATTCTATGGAAATGGAAAAACAAGGAACAATTATAAAAGTATCTGGTCCACTCGTTGTTGCTGCGGGAATGCAAAACGCACAGCTCTTTGAAGTTGTCCGGGTGTCTCCTAAAAAACTCGTTGGTGAAATTATTCGATTAAAAGACGACACCGCGTTTATTCAGGTATACGAAGACACCAGCGGCATCGGGCCTGGTGATCCTGTCTATCTTACTGGCCAGCCACTCGCAGTAGAATTGGGACCCGGTATTATGGACAACATTTACGATGGAATTCAGCGGCCGCTTAAAGCATTAGTAGAAGCAGCTGGCCATTATATAGCAAGAGGCATCGACGCCTCTGGACTTGACCACGAAAAACAATGGCAATTTAATCCTGTCGCAAAACAAGGTGACACGGTTGAGGCTGGCGATGTATTAGGAACCGTTCAGGAAACATCTGTGGTAGAGCATAAAATAATGGTACCTCCAGGCATTCAAGGGAAATTAGAAAAAATTTCTAGCAGCGGTGAATATACGATAGATGACACGATTGCAGTAATAGATGACAAAGAAATCCAAATGCATCAAAAATGGCCTATTCGGCAACCGAGACCAACAAAAAGAAAACTTCTCCCTACCGAGCCACTTATTACTGGCCAGCGGGTTATAGATGCATTCTTCCCGGTCGTAAAAGGTGGAACTGCAAGTGTTCCTGGGCCTTTTGGATCAGGAAAAACCGTGGTGCAGCAGCAGCTCGCAAAATGGTCTGATGCCGATATTATTGTCTATGTTGGTTGTGGCGAACGTGGAAACGAAATGACAGAAGTACTTCAGGAGTTTCCAGAATTAGAAGACGTAAAATCTGGCGAACCATTAATGAAACGAACCGTACTGGTTGCCAACACATCTAACATGCCTGTAGCCGCCCGAGAAGCTTCTGTATACACTGGAATTACCCTTGCAGAATATTACCGAGATATGGGATACAAAGTCGCACTTATGGCAGACTCTACTTCTCGATGGGCAGAGGCATTACGTGAAATGTCTGGCCGGCTCGAGGAAATGCCTGGTGAAGAAGGATATCCTGCTTATCTTGGTTCTAAGACCGCAGCATTCTACGAAAGAGCTGGAGCTGTTGAATGTCTTGGAGCAGAAACCAGAAAAGGATACTTAACAGTGATTGGAGCGGTATCGCCGCCTGGTGGAGACCTTTCAGAGCCTGTTACCCAAAACACCCTTCGTGTTACCAAAGTATTCTGGGGACTAGACTCATCACTCGCCTATCGAAGACATTATCCTGCTATTAACTGGTTAAATAGTTATTCGCTGTATCTTGATGATGTTGAAGATTACATGAAAAAGAATGCTGGTGACGATTGGCCAACCATGCGAGCACACGCGACCGAACTACTCCAGCAAGAAGCTCAACTCCAAGAAATTGTGAGACTCGTTGGAATAGATGCTCTTTCTTCAAAAGAACAGTTAGTGTTAGAAACTGCCCGCTCGGTTCGAGAAGATTTTTTACAACAAAATGCTTACGACGAAGTAGATACGTATACATCGGTTAAAAAAATGTACTGGATGTTAAAATCGATTCTTACCTTCCATGCAACAGGAGAACGGATGCTTGATTCTGATAAAAAAATGGATGAGATAAAAAAACTCCCTATCCGCGAAAACATCTCGAGAGCAAAACTTATTAAAGAAGACAATCTCGATGAACTAGAAAAACTTGTCTCTGATATTGAATCATTATCATAATCGCTATTGAAATATGAAATCATACAAGACATTAAAAGAAGCTGCAGGCCCGCTGCTCATCGTAGATAAAGTTGCAGATGTAAAATACGAAGAGTTGGTAGATGTAGAGCTTGCCGACGGTACCATAAAACGTGGTCGGGTATTAGAACTCGACGGCGATATTGCTGTTGTTCAAATGTTCGAAGACATGAGCGGTATTAACCTTGCAACTGCAAAAGCAACGTTCTTAGGCCGTGGAATGGAAATTGGTGTTTCAGAAGACATGCTTGGGCGTGTGTTTGATGGTGCTGGTAGGCCGGTTGATAATGCAGGCGACATTCTTCCTGAAAAAAAATTAGATATTAATGGTGCACCAATAAACCCTTATGCTCGTGATTATCCAAACGACTTTATTCAAACAGGAATATCGACGATTGATGGTCTTAACACACTTGTGCGTGGACAAAAGCTGCCTATTTTTTCTGGTGCTGGTCTTCCGCATGCACAGATCGCTGCACAGATTGCTCGGCAAGCTAAAGTGGTCCGAGCGCTTAGCGAGGACCATCCTGAGCGCAGCGAAGGATCCCAAGAATCTCCCGAAGAAACCGAAGGACAATTTGCTGTGGTGTTTGGAGCTATGGGAATTACCTTCGAGGAAGCTGAATTCTTTATTAATGAATTTAAATCTACCGGTGCAATAGACAGAGCAGTACTCTTTAGAAATATTGCAAACGATCCGGTTGTCGAACGTATTACGCTTCCCAGAATGGCATTAACAACCGCAGAATATTTGGCATTCGAAAAAGGCATGCATGTATTAGTAATCTTGACCGACCTTACTAACTACTGCGAGGCATTACGAGAAATCTCTGCCGCTCGAAAAGAAATCCCTGGACGTCGCGGTTACCCTGGCTACCTCTACACCGACCTTTCGACTATTTACGAACGAGCTGGTCGTATTCAAGGTAAAAATGGATCGGTAACCCAGATTCCAATTCTTACCATGCCTGAGGACGATAAAACCCACCCTATCCCAGATCTTACCGGCTATATTACCGAAGGCCAGATCGTGCTTTCTCGTGAACTCTATCGTCAAAATATTTACCCTTGTGTAGATGTGTTACCATCATTATCTCGATTAAAAGACAAAGGAATTGGCGAAGGCAAAACTCGAGGCGATCATGGCGGCGTATTAAATCAATTGTTTGCTGCATACGCGCAAGGAAAAGAAGCCCGAGAACTTGCTGTTATTTTAGGAGAGGCAGCATTATCTGATGTCGATAAAAAATACGTAGAATTCGCTCGCAGATTCGAAGAAGAGTACGTACAACAAGGCTTAAACGAAGACCGAACAATAGAACAAACACTTTCTCTTGGATGGGAGCTATTAAATATTCTTCCAGTAAGTGAGCTTAAACGTGTAAAGCCAGAAGAAATCGAAAAATATCTACCTAAAAAGGAAGAAACAACCGAAGAAGAAAAAGAGACTGTTGAGGTGTAAGACTACTCTTGTTATACGAGATCCTTCACTTTCCGTTTAAGATGATAAAATCGTCATTCTGAGCAGAGCGAAGAATCTCTGTCCTTATTCATAAAAATATGGCAGAAAAACTCAACGTTAATCCAACACGGATGGAGCTGTTAAAGCTTAAGCGAAAACTTAAAACAGCCGAAAGAGGACACAAACTCCTAAAAGAAAAACGTGATGGCTTAATGAAACAATTCATGACACTTATTAAAGAAACTCTTGCCGCAAGAGAGAGTGTTGAAGGTGGATTGTCTGAAGCTTTTCAGTCTTTTGTGTTTGCAACAGCAGACTATGGCCCCGACCATATGGAGCAAGCCATGAGCTGGCCAACAAAAACCATTTCGTTAGAGGCAAAAACAAAAAACGTGATGAGCGTATATATTCCAGAATTCACTTACTCCGAAGAAGGCCACCACGAGAGCTATTCTTTGTTTACCACCTCTGGGCAAATCGACACTGCATTAGAGACTTTTTCTAACACCCTTCCAGATATGTTAAAATTAGCAAGCCTCGAGCACTCAGCTCGCCTGCTTGCTATAGAAATAGAAAAAACACGGAGGCGAGTAAATGCATTAGAGCATGTCTATATTCCTCAAATGCAAGTTACGATTAAATATATTGAAAGCAAATTAGGAGAGCAAGAACGTGGAGCGCTTGTAACTTTAATGAAGGTAAAAGACATGATAGAAGCAAAACAATAATGGCTAAAAATTCTAAGCACTAATACCTAAATGCTCCCCCATGGCGATCTCCGAAGGGGGATAAACAAACCCTAATGACCAAAATGTGAAATTCGAAACGTTTATAACATTCAACATTTGAGTTTTGATATTGTTTAGAAATTAGATATTAGGAATTAGAAATTCTTAACCTCTATGCTATCTCATATCCTGTATACATTTTTTCTAGCCATGACACCGATAGGTGAGCTCCGTGCAGCTATCCCAGTTGCTATTGCCGTTTATAAACTCGATCCATGGCTAACGCTCATGATTGCTGCCGCTGGCAATCTTGTGCCGGTATTTTTTATCTATATTGTTTTAAAAGAGATAGAAAAGCGCATTAAAAAATCTATAGAATCGACCTTCGATCTTGCTCAAAACAACAGAGAAGAATTTATTAAAACTGTTCTCGAAAAACCAGAGGAAATAAAAAAACATCTTACGAATAAATTTTTACTTTTTGCATTTGTACTGTACTCATTTTTCCTCCGTCGATCGTATCGTAGATGGGCGCATGATCACCAGAAAATGGCCTTCTTTTCTTTGGCATTGTTTGTTGCTATTCCATTGCCCGTAACTGGCGCATGGACAGGTACTGCACTCGCCTATTTATTTGGTATTCCACTTGGCCGCGCCTTTCCCTCTATTTTGCTTGGCATTTTTGCTTCTGCACTTATCGTTACTGTTATTTCTTTAGGCGGCGTTGCTCTTGCTACATAATAAAATAATCGTCATCTTGAAGGCCATGCCTGAAGGATCTCTGTTTTTTTAACGGCTCATGTGGTGAGCCGTTAATTTTTTTCAAAAAAAAGAAGGGGATCCTTGCGGACTCCCCATAGTTGAGTTCGTTCTTGTTTCCGGCACCCTGAGCCAAGCTGATCAGCTCATTGAGCAATGCATTTCCATTCGCCGACGCTGCTCTTCCTGCCGCTTTTGAAGGATCCGATCAACGAGTGAGCCTAACAGCAAAGTGCCCAAAAGCGTGGCCTCACTCCAATGCGGCAGCCACACACCTTCGATGAAGAGAGGTATCCACACCACCGTCAGGATCACCGACAGAACAGTCCACCAAGGGCTGTACTGTTTGTCTATTGCCATCATTGTGGCGAGAATCATCGCGACGACCCCACAAGATACACCTACCAGCAGCAGAGGCTCAAATGGCCTATTCAGTACCTCTATTGTGGCAACTCGACCGCAAAGACAAACGACACCCGCCATCAACACCCCGACACTCAGACGCAGCGACCTTAGTTTCATGTCCGTGTCTCCTTCTGTACGGTCAGGTTTCGTTGTTGCCTAGCTGGTATTGAAAAGTCCAGATTGGCCTTCCAACATTCTTGATGGGCAAACAACGACCAGAAGAAAAGCCGCAAACAGCACTGCCACGTAAATCGAGAAGCCAACGTATCCTGCGGCCAATCGTAGATCGAGTCTCATCCTCGTGACTCCTTATGTGCGATCCAGTTCGCTTGTGGTGTCAGGATCATTAAACTTGCCGGCTTTTCTCTGCTTTACGAGAATGCTTGAATCGAGCATGGCAAGTGCAATAACTACAATTACAAATGCCTTCTGGTTAACAGTGAGTGGGCCAAAATAATAGACAGACGTTTTCCCCCAGAAGAGAACTAGGAATCCCAAAATTATTGCCCAGGAAAGGCTTGCATTCCGATTGACAACCCCACTAAGCCCAACAAAGACTCCACACAGCAAGATGACAATCACGAATGAGTTGGCAATAAGTGGGCCTGCATCCCAGCCTGGAATAAAGGGCATTGATGAGCGCCCGAAGGAAAAAATGACAATTATGATCATCAGGCCCCCTAGGACACTACGATCCCACATCTTACTTTCTTTACTGCCTTGGTCATCTCTCATGAACAAATCCCTAGCCTTGAAATAGCCACATGAGGGCAATACGGGTTATACGAGACCAGAACGAGTCTTGATAGGTATAAATAGTAAACGACTAGCGCTAGTGCTGCAATAGAAACGACCCACAGCACTATACCGTAGGTCTGCCTCGAAACGTTAAAGAACATGCGCCTTCCTCCTCTATAGGTTACGCACCTTTTTAATACCAGATAATAACAAAAAAAACAAGAGAGAAGTGTCTCTCTAAAATATGACCTACATAATTGTCATTCTACTTGCCCCGTCCTCGTGACTGGGACTGCAAGGGAAGAATGACAATTTTAAAATAGAGCCTCCTCTTAATCTTGCTTTCATTCTTTGGATAGATACTTAATCGTCTGATTGTGGTTTGTCTAACAATTCTACTTCTATATCTCCTCCTGCGGCTTTATCGGTTATTTTATAGACATCTTTATCTATTTTCTTAAATTCTTTTGTGGCATTATTATACGCCCCAACCGTGGTTCCTAAATGCCCGCCAACTTTTTGCATGTATTCTGAATACGCATTTAAATGCCTGCTAAGCTGATGAACGTTTTTCTGTATATCTTTTACCGATTCCTCTACTTTTAATGCCTTTAGCCCTTGTATTACAGTCTGTAAATATGCAAAGAAAGAAGACGGCGAAACTATAATAACATGTTTCTTAAATGCATATTCGTGCAAATCTTGAGTGTTCACACTTAAAGAACCTACATTATAAATCATTAAATTATAAAATATTCCTTCTGCAGGCATAAACATAAATGCAAATTCTGTGGTTCCTTTTTCTGGCTGAATATATTTAGAGGTTTCGTCTATACGTGCTTTTAAATCTGCCTTAAATGCTTTCTCCAACTGTTCTCTTCTTGTAGAGTCTTGCTCTTCCATCATTTGGTTATATTTTTCTAAAGAAAATTTCGCATCTATAGGAATAACCGATTCCTTAAAAAACACAACAGCATCTACAATCAAATCTTGGCCGGTCTTTTCGTCTTTTCCTAAGTTATGCTGCATTTTATATTGCTGTGGCTGCAATACATGCCCTAACAAAGATTCCAACCAGTATTCACTTAATACTGCACGGTGTTTGGGATTTTTTAAAATCCCTTCTAAGGATTGCATTTGAGAAGCAAAGTCTTTTACTTGTTTATTTGTTTCGTCGAGCTGAGTTAATTTCTGGGTTACATCGCCAATAATTTTACTGGTTTGGCTAAATTGGCTTTGCAATGATTTTGTTGATTCTGTTTGATGATGTGTCAGTTGTTGATTAATCTGATCCATCCGCTGCTGAATCTCTTCTCTATTCTTTCCAAGTTCCTCTCGACTTTTTCCTCCGCTTTCTTGAATCTCTCTTCGTAAATTTTCGACCGTGTCGAACAGCATTTTCTGGGATTGGGTGTCTGGCTCGCCTTTGGATAATGCATTCAATTTCAAAAACACCGCGATAACCGCTGCTATCAAAAACCCTACAAGTATAATGAGTAATGTTTCCATATTCTATTCTGTCATTGCGAACGAACCAGGTGAGTGCGGTAATCTCTTAGTCGAGAAATCGTGCCAGCGAGATTGCTTTGGCTTCACCAGAGGTGAATCCTCGCAATGACAGTTAAAGGCTAAAAAATTCAACAGCGTTTTTGGTTGTTTGAGCAACCACGTCATCATACTCCATGCCCTTCACTTCCGCAACTTTACGTGCAATCTCTTCTACAAACATTGGCTCGTTTTGCTGGGGTTTATATCTTTGCGGAGTAATATATGGGGCATCGGTCTCTATCATCATTTTTTCTATAGGAACAGAGGCGCATGTTTCTGCGATTTCTTCTGCTAATGTAATAACCCCTGTAAACGAAACCATTAACCCATGGTTTAAAAATTTTTTTATATCCGCAGTCTCACCAGTAAAACAATGCAATACCCCATTCGAATAATCACCAAGTGCTTCAAAAATTGTGTCGTACGCTTGTTGGAGTGTTGCATCGGTCCCGCGAGAATGAAGAATAATTGGTTTACTTGTTTTTTTGCTTAGCTCAACATGTTGTTGTAATACTTCTTTCTGAAGTTCGAAGGTTTCTTGTTCTTTCGGACGGTACAAATCTATTCCTGTTTCTCCAACTGCGACAATTTTTTTCTCGGCTAACATATCTTCATACCAAGCAGTATCAAAGACTTCATCTTTGACATGTGTTGGATGAAGACCCGCAGTTGCATAAACTGGGTCGTTTGCGTATTCATTCGCTATCGCAAGTGCTTTCTCTGTAGTTTCTTTTGCTGCTCCTACAATAATCATGCCAATCTCTTTTTGAAGGGCTCTTTCTACTGCTTCTTTATAATTATCGTTAAAAGCTCCAAAATTTAAATGGCAATGGGTATCTATTAGTTTCATATTTTCTATTATTAAAACGGCTCACTTCCGCCAGCTGGCGGAGAGCCGTTTATTGTATCTCTAAAGGCTGTATTAGATCAAATAAACCTTGTACACAGTCTCTTTAATATATTCTGGAACAAATGGTAATAAAAACCCAGTCGATGCGAATATAAGCTCTAGAACAAGACTTTTTTCTATTTGAGCAAGCACAGTGGGGTCTGTTATAAGCCGAATAATAACAGGGAACCCGATACCAACAAACACAACAAACGAAAGCCCCCACAAAATTCCGCCTAAAAATTTATTTACAAAGCGTGTAAGCGGGATAATTCGAAACAGCTGCCATATTTTATCAAGAACAATAGCAAGGAGTATAATGAGCCTATTTACAATAATAAATATGACAGCAAAAGAAAATACAAGCGAAAATGTTTCTCCGCCGATGAGTTCTGCTGCAGGCACATGAAACCAGCTGGCAATAATAACTCCAACTACAATCGCAATAAAGCTTCCTAAACTCTTAATAAAACCTTTGTTCCAGCCATATGACCAAGCAAAGATAAGGCCCACTACAAGTATTGCATCAAAATATGACATGCTGTTTGTTTTTATCTAGAAAGAGATCCTTCACTTTCCGTTCAGGATGACGCCAGGCGTCATTTCCTTGGGAATAATCCCTCGCCTTTTATTATCTCACCTTTTGTGAATCGTTTCAAAATTTGTGTTGCTGTTTCTGGAATAATCGGCTGAAGAGCTTTACCAATTTCATAAATATTTTGAGCAGAAGTCTGCAAAATATCTTTAACATCTTCTGCTTTCTCTTTTTCCCATGGCTTTTCTTTTGCAAGTAATTCATCTGTGTCTTGAATTTTTTTCTGAATTTTTGTGATGCCTTCGAATATTTCGAATACATTAAAATGTTGCCAGATCTCAGAAACAAAATCTCCTTTCTCTTCATTAATTTCTAAAGATTTTTCAAGTTCAAACTTCTCTATCAGAGTCGAAACTCTCTGCACAAGATTACCAATGCCATTTGCTAAATCGGCATTATATTTTTCATCGAATTTAGATTGTGCAATATCACCATCTTGTCCAAATGGAAACTGTGACACTATTAAATACCGAGCACCATCAACACCATATGCATCTACCAATTCGTTCGGGTCTATTACATTACCAAGAGACTTCGACATTTTTTGTCCGTCTATCGTAAAAAAGCCATTCACCAAAATAGATTTTGGAATATCGAACCCAGCTGCTAACAACAATGCCGGCCAATAAATTGCATGAAACTTTATAATATCTTTCCCTACCACATGCACATCTGCTGGCCATTTGGGGCCTTCTAAATCATTCTCCCAGCCAGTAGCAGAAAAATAATTAATAAGCGCATCTACCCATACATACATTGTTTGTTTACTATCCCACGGAAGAGGAATCCCCCATTCTACATTTGGGCGAGAAACAGAAAAATCTGGAACACCTTGTTCTAAAGCACTTAAAACCTCCTTTTTAAATTTCTCGGGCCGAATAATTATTTCATCTGTTTTAATTTTTTCTTTTACCTGATCCACGTATTCCGAAAGTTTAAAAAACCAATTTTTCTCTTTTACCCCCTCTGGTTCTTTATTATGATCTGCACATTTTCCATCCACTAAATCTTTTTCATGTAAAAACGTTTCGCAACCATTACAGTACAACCCCTCATATTCACCTTCATACAATGCTTTGTTTTCTTTTAATTTAGAGAGAAATGCCTGAACCGTTTTTTCGTGATCTGTATCTGTTGTACGAATAAAATAGTTATAGTCTATTCCTAAATTTTGCCAAGCCTCTTTAAATGAGGCTGCTATTTCGTCTGTAAATTCCTGTGGTTGTTTACCTGCTTTTTCCGCTGCTTGTGCAATCTTTGTTCCATGCTCGTCGGTACCAGCCAAAAAAAATACTTCCTCACCAGAAAGCACGTGCGTTCGTGCAACTATATCTGCAACAAGCGTTGTGTACGCATGCCCTATATGAGGTTTATCGTTTACGTAGTAAATGGGGGTTGTAATATATTTCATATCTCACCGAGCATAGCCAAAATACAGCAAAAAGTAAAGATTCATCTCTGTTACCTAGGAACAATAACAACAAACTCGCCTTTCTCTTTTACGCTATCTATAATATTTAAAATGTTACCACGATAAATGGTTTCGAATTTTTTTGTAAGCTCTCTGCACACAATCACCTCTTTTTCTGGAATATGCTCTGCAAGCTGGGTAAGTGTTTTTTTTATTCTATGAGGAGATTCGTAAAAAACAACAGTCTCTTTTTGTTGGGCAATATTTTCGAACAATGTTTTACGGCCTTTTTTGTGGGGCACAAATCCGATAAAAACAAATTTGTCAGTAGGAACACCTGCAATAGAAAGCGCTGTTGCAACAGCACTCGGCCCTGGAATCGGCGACACCTCTACCCCTTGCGCTAGAGCTTTTTCAATAAGAATATTGCCAGGATCAGAAATCCCTGGGGTTCCAGCATCTGTTACCAAAGCAGCATTTTCTCCCTGTACTAGTCGTTCTACAATCTGTTGTATCTTTTTTTCAGAAGTATGGTGATGATAACTAACTAATGTATTTTTAATATCGTGCATAACAAGCAGCTTGCTTGTTACTCTGGTGTCTTCACACAAAATAAAATTAACCTCGCGTAAAATTCGCAAGGCACGGAGTGTAATATCTTCCCTATTTCCAATTGGCGTAGCAACAGAATACAGCATAACTATATTAAATTCGAAATCTTAAATACAAAACACGAAATGAAAGACATCTGAAACACTCAATAGTTTGATATGGTTTCTAATTTTAAATTTTGAATTTCTAATTTAATCTCTTAGACATCATCTTTTTCAAACAAATCTCTTAAAAACACCGAGATAGCAGTTACCAATGGAATCGCAATAATAGCACCAGGAATACCAGCAATCTTTGCACCAACCAAAACAGCTACAATACTAATAATAGGATTAAGCCCAACTGCCTTTTGCATTACTTTTGGAACAATTAAATGATTCTCGAGAAGTTGGATAACATAGTACAAAACCGCAACAAGCAATACCCTCAAAATATCTCCCTCGGCAAGTACAAAAAATATCGCAACAATGGCTGCCAAAATCGGTCCGAGGAAAGGAACAATCTCAAACAGACCAGCAACAAGCGCAAGCAATAAACTATATTGAACGCCAAGCAAGGTTAATCCAATCCACGTAAGAATAAATATTATAAGCGACAAAATAATTTGGCCTCGTAACCAAAGTCCCATTTTATTTTGTATACGCGAAAGTAATTGGGTAAGATAGGGCTGCGTTTTATCTGGCGCAATAGCCTGCAACGCTCGTTTCATTCCACGGTCTTCAACAACAAGATAAAATGTTAATACCAACACCAAAATTATCATCGCTACCGTGCCAATAACACCACTGGCTGCGGTAAATAAATTATCTGGGTTCGTCCATTCAGTAACTTGCTTAGAAAAACCTTTAAGCGATTGCTGCAATTCTGCACCAGCTCCAGGGCTCGGTGATGGGGCAAGTTTTAGTGCCTCAAAATACCCTTGAACACTTTCGTAATAGCGAGGAAAATACGTAGCCACTTGGTCTATCTGCTCGCGTAAAGCAGGTACCAGCTGAATAAACGTTAATGCAAGAACAGCAAACAGCACCACATAAATACCAAGCATCGAAAGCCAGCGCGGGAATTTTTTTCTTTCAAACCAATCAACCCAAGGGTCTATAGCAGAGGCAAAGATAAGCGAAAGAAATAAAATTAAAACAACATCTCTTACAAGATATAAGAATACTAACCCAATCAAAACAATAACAATCTTTACAATCGTGAGAGAGGAAATGGTAACCGTATAATGTTTATCTGCCATACTCTTGACTATATACTACAGAATAAGTATAGCTTGTCTGTAAAATACTGACAATATCACTAAAATGTAAGCAATTTTTTAAATCTTTCTTTATCGTCAAACGAGCCAACAACAGCAAGATTTAATTTTTCTGGAACAAGTAAATCTGTAACCACACGTTCTATGTCTTTATGGGTTACAGCATCTATTTTAGCTAGTGCTTCTTCTGGCGAAATAATTTCTCCGGTTAACAATTTTCGTTTCCCGTAAAAATCTGCAACGGCAAGTGAATCTTCTAATTGCACTATCATGCTACCTCTTACTCCATCTTTTGCTTCTTGGAGTTCTTCGCTGGTTACACCTTTGTCTTTTAGTTTTTTAAACTCTTCTAAAATTCGCGTAATAGCTTCGTCTATTCTATTTTTATCTAACCCAGCTCGCACATACCAACCACCAGCGTCTGTATAAGGGTCGAAAGCCGAACGAATATAATAACACAGCCCTTGGCGTTCTCGAATATTTATAAACAATCGAGAGCTCATTCCCCCGCCTAATATTTTATTTGCTACTGCCAACGGAAGCCGGTCTTCATGAGTATAATGATACGCAGGCAACCCAAGCACTAAATGCACTTGCTCTGTTTCTTTCTTTTTTATTGCAACACGTGGCTCTGTTTGCTGCATGTCCATGCGAGAGGTATCTTCTTTTCGTTCTTCGGTTAAACCTTTCTGCACAAAATGAGTGTTCAACAATTTCGTAAGTTCTTCTTCTTTAGGCAATTTTCCAGAAAGTACAATCTCTATGGTATCTGGCCGGTACCATTCATTTTTATATTCTAAAATTTGATCCCTGGACATGTTCTTTATGGTATCTTTAGTTCCAATAATATCTTGCCCAAGAGCGGTTTTTTCTCCATATAATAATCCCTCAAACACATCGGTTGCAGACATCATTGGATTATCTTCGTACATGTTTATCTCTTCTAAAATAACGCCTCGCTCTCTTTCTATTTCTTCGCTATCGAAAAGAGGATGATACACCATATCAGACAACACACTTAATGCTAACTCCAGTTTTTCTGATTGAAGTTTTATGTAATAGCCAGTGTGATCTTTAGAAGTGTAGGCATTAAAATCTGCTCCTACAGCATCGAGCGTGCGAGAAAGAATCGTTGTATTTGGATATTTCTTTGTTCCTTTAAACAACAAATGCTCTATAAAATGAGAAATGCCATTATTTTTTGCGTCTTCAAGTCTGGAGCCAGCTTTCACCAACACCAAAATAGTAGTTGCATCTGTTGATTCTTGAGGAATACTCAAAACCGAAATACCGTTCTGTAAGGTATCTTCTATATGTTTCATATTATGTACTTATATTCGAAGCTGATTCTTTTATATAATCTGTAAGTTCCTCAATCGCTACACGCTCTTGTTCCATAGTATCTCTGTGTCGAACGGTAACTTTTTTATCTTCGAGCGAATCAAAATCTATAGTAACACAATGAAGAGTTCCAATTTCGTCTTGTCTTCTATATCTTCGGCCAATAGATCCTGATTCATCGTACTGTACGCGGAAATCAGCACGAAGAACCTTTGCAATCCCTTGTGCCCTATCTTGTAATTCTTTCTTTTTCGAAAGTGGAAACACCGCTACCTGAACAGGCGCAATAGCAGGATGAAGTCTTAACACCACCTCTTCTTCTTTATTTGCATCTGTTGTAGTGCTTCGGCCGCCTTCAACAACATCGTATGCATCTACAAGCACCGCCAAAAGCAACCTACTAACCCCTACCGAAGGTTCTATAACAAATGGTGTAAATACTTCATTAGAATGAGGATCACGATATTCAAGCTTTTTACCAGAGTGATCGCTATGTTGTTTTAAGTCGTAATCGGTTCTGTTTGCAATCCCCCATAACTCTTTAGTACCAAACGGATAATCGTATTCTATATCGGTTGTAGATTTTGAATAATGAGATAATTCTTCTTTTTCGTGATCCCTAAAATGAGCATTTTCTTTTTTAAGCCCAATATCATTCGTAAGAAAATCCATGCAAAATTGTCGCCAGTACTTAAACTGCTCTTCGTCTTCACCTGGTTTCACAAAATATTCTAGTTCCATTTGCTCGAACTCGCGAACACGGAAGATAAAATTCCGGAAAGTAATTTCATTCCGAAATGCTTTTCCAATCTGGGCGATTCCAAATGGGACTTTCATTCGAGATGATTGCAAAACATTATCGAAATTTACAAAAATTCCTTGCGCTGTCTCTGGTCGTAAATAGACGACCGAATCTTTATCTTGCGTGGGACCGGCATGCGTTTGGAACATTAAATTAAACTGCTTTGGTTCGGTAAGCTCTCCTCCACACTCTGGACAATCGGTAACACCGTCTTCTTCTAAATGATCGGCACGAAACCGTTTGTGACATTTTTTGCATTCTGTAAGGGGGTCAGAAAAATTAGAAATATGGCCAGAGGCTTCCCACGTTTTTGAGGCCATTAAAATTCCGCTATCAAGCGCAACTACATCATCGCGTTCTTGAATAAATTTCTTGCGCCACAGATTTTTTATATTTTCTGCAAGAGCAACTCCAAGTGGCCCTAAATCGTAGCCACCTGCAAACCCGCCATAAATTTCTGATGATTGAAAAATAAAACCTCTCTGCTTTGCAAGAGAGATAAGCTTATCCATTGATACCGTATTTTTTGCCATAGTTTTTGCTGTTAAAACACATAAACTGTACCAAATAGGCACAAAAAGAACAAGGGATATCTACCTCCTCTCCTAGCTACTGTTAGAAGAAAATAGTGTTAAGTAGGTTTCTAAATTATGAAGTGTTGCCAATCGTAATGCTAATGGCTCTTTTACAATAAATAAATGTCTTAAATATGCTTTTGTATATGTTTGTAACTCTTCTAATTTAGAATTTGGATTAATCACCGAAAAATCCGTTGAATACTTCTCGTTTAAAATATTTATTTCGCCATATGTTGTACCATCTGTGGTATAGAGCTTTGCGTGCCGTGCCTCGCGTGTTGGGATAACACAATCAAACATATCTATACCTTTACGATATGCTTCTTGCATTTGCTCGGGCTTTCCAACTCCCATTAAATATCGTGGTTTATTTTCTGGTAGCAAAGGCACAACCCAATCTAAAACTTTTCGCGCCTCTTCCCATGGCTCGCCTACCGAGACCCCACCAATAGCATATCCATCGAACGGCATTTCAACCAACCTTCGAGCACATTCTTCTCGTAACGATTGGTGCATACCACCTTGCACAATTGCAAACAATAAATAGTCGCCGTCATTCTTTTTTTTGTATTCAATACTCCGCTCTGCCCAGGCAAGCGTTCGCTCCATATCTTCTCGTGCTTTTTCTTCGGTGCAAGGATATTCAGAGCATATATCAAGCACCATCCGAATGTCTGAGCCTATTGCTGATTGTATTTCCAGTGCTCTTTCTGGTGTAAAAAAATGTTTTCCGCCTCTAAGGTGGTCTTTAAATTCAACGCCATCGTCTGTTAGTTTTACTAATCCGTTATTATTTTTTGCTCCTAAAGAAAAAACCTGATACCCACCGCTATCTGTTAATATCGGGCCATCCCATTTCATAAAACCATGAAGCCCTTTAGCTGAATTTAAAAGCTTCTCTCCTGGCCGAAGATATAAATGATAGGTATTGGACAACACAATAGTTGCCCCTAGCCGTTTTAAATCTGCCACGGTTAAGCTTTTTACCGCTCCCTGCGTAGCAATCGGCATAAAAAACGGCGTTTTGAGCAATCCATGCTTTGTTGTAATTGATAAACTTCTATTCATAGTATTCCTTAAGTTCTCTATTCTTACCAAATAATCAACGGCTCATCAAGTGAGCCGTTGATTTAAACGTAAAATTCATTGTTTATGGCTTATATCGCGCTATCATCTCCAAGATGAATTCCATCAGGAAGCGTAGCTTCTACATGAACATCGACAGGTTTGGTTTCGTATTCAAGTCCTACTTCTATATCTGGTGAACCTATAGATAAAGCAGCATAAGCATTCACTACAAACTCATCTGCGTCGAGATTAAGTGGAACATCTAGAATATTTACAGAAAAACTCATAGCAATCGCATCTTCTGGTTCGAAAGTCCCTAATGCCTCTATATCTCTTTCCTCCCAAATAAGTGTAAGGGTATCGCCTTCTTCTTCTACTCGGGGAACAGCTCGAGGGAATCGGAATGTTTCGGCATCTATAACTCCTTCTGTGTCTGATAAAACAACCGACAATACTCCGTCTTTCATGAGCACATCGCTCTTATTGGTAACCCCTAGCGTAAATGCAATCTCTCCGCCAAAAGAGAGTTCGTCCTCCGCAGCACTTTGATCGAGAAATAAATCTACTTCTGGAGTTACAAATGTTGCAATATGCGAAAGCTGAGTCTGAACTTTAAAGCTATTATTTTGCACAATCCCAGCTTGAGCAACAACCTCATGAGCTTCCTCCCTATCACCAGAAACTACTCCAATAATAGTAATACTCTGTTCTTCCTCTGCAAGCAGCATTTCTATTTCCCAATCCTTTTCTCTTGTTGGTTCTGGCTCAAAACCAACTAACTCAAATTCTTCTGGTAGTGTTATCCTAAAAACAACATTACTAATATCTGCAGTACTTTTATTTGTATAGGTAACTGTGTATTCAACTTCCTGGCCATTAATAATATTTAATGGCGCCTCTATAGCAACTCCTATAACTGAATCTTTAATAATAGAAGAAAGTGTTGTGCGTTCGCTAAATCGAGAATGAAAATTTAATGGCGTATAAGAAAGAGTGGCCTGTAGTTCCTTTGCGTTCCCCACTTCTCCTAAAATTTGACCTGTAATCTCGAGTCGTTGGGTTTCTCCAACATCTAACGAACCTATTTTCCATAAAGTGTTATAACTATTAACCGGGTCTTCTGGAGCGCTTTCTAAGAAAATAAAATTCTCTGGGTATCGAACAACTATCTCGACATCGCGAATAAGAACCGTTTCGTTGTTGGTATACACCAAGGTAAACACCGTCTCTTCTCCAGAGGCTACTTCCTCGTTGCCTTCGAATTCAATCGTTACATCGGTACCAACTTTCGTATCTGGAATAAGTTTTACTTGTTTAAAATCTATCACCGATTCTTTTAAGACATAGGACCATAAAAACCAACTCGCAATAGCTAGCACAACAAAAACAAGCAGCCACACAATAACAACATGCCAAACACTTGGTGCTCTTTCTATTTTGGTTAAATCCGATTCCTCGCCATCTGACTCGGTATAAATTTCGCTGAGCGTTTCATCTTCGAGTTTATCCATCTCTTTCTCTTCTTGTGCAGCGGATTTTTTAGTTTTTTTCTCTTTTTTGTTTTCGTCTTCTGAATCTTTAGAAGATGAATCTTTTTTTTCTTTTTTCTTTGACATATCAATACGATCTTTCTAATAATCTACACCTTTTCTGCTCATTTTTCTTGTGCACTCGGTTGGTGAGATAAATAAATAGAACGATAAAAAAGTAAATTTTTAGGGAGAGCATCTTCGCCAATAACATGCTGATAAAAATGCAAAATCAACCGTGCTAAGCCTCTCTCTTCTGAAGATAGTGTACCATGGCTCTTAGAAACAGCCAACGATTCTTTGCCGTAGTGATTAAGCTTATGAAGAGCAGTCGGAGTAACCGGCCACACAAAATTCCCTTCGACTGCACACGAAGAACACACAAATCCACCCTCCTGAAAATGGAAATACGGAGTCTCGTTTACGGTTTCTTCTAGCGATTTTTTACATGAAATACAATTCTGCACAAGCGGAGCAAACCCCAACGTCGTCATAAGCTGCCACAAAAAATGGTAAATAAGCGTTCCGTGTTGGTGGTGCTTAGAATTAAGTTTTTTAAAAAGTTCATCGAGAGCTAAATATACCAATGGTTCCTCTTGTCCGGTTTTTGTAAGTCTATCAACAGCTTCTATTGCAACGCCAGCAAGCGCAAGAGCTTCTATATTTTGATGAAGCACCGGATATGTATGCAGCGCCTTTGCCTGAGTAAGCACATCCCAACGCCGGCCTTCTGCAAGCATACATCGAGACATAGTAACTGGCTGAAGATGCCCCACCAGTTTTGAAAGAATTTTTCCTGTCCCCCTTCCAATAGCATCTATCTTGCCATGTTCTTTAGTGTACAAGGTAAAAATTCTATCGTAATCGCGATAGGGAAAATATTTCAATACTATCCCCTCAACAAGATAGGTAGCCATACAGAGCAAAAATTTCTAATTGCTCTAATTACTAATTAATCTAAAAAATAAACAAACACCAATGAACAGTTGTTCTAGTCCTTAGGATTTAGATCATTGGGATTTGATTAGAAATTAGTGTAATTAGAAATTAGAAATTTATAAACATTGCAAATTTAATGCTTCAATGCCACAAATATCACCTCACCGTCTATAGAAAGCTCTTCCGTGCCTTCGCCTGCTACAATATCTTTTGCAAGAACTGCTTTCTTTAATTCGTCGGCGTATTTATCTAGCACCCGAGTAAGCGTTTCGGAAGATGTCTTACACCAAAGCGTTACGGTATCTTGAATCGTAAAGCCTTGTTTCTTTCTTAGAGCATTAATTTGTCTGGTAAGCTCTCGTAATGCACCTTCGTCTTTAAGTTTGGCTGTTAATTTTGTATTCAGGCTTAGTACTCCTTTCTTTCCAATCCATTCATCTCCCTCTGGCCATGTTTCTTCGCCATGAGAAGTAACTTTTTTAACATTCACACGGTTTGCAATAATTTCATTAAGTGTTGCAGAAAATTCTGTAGGAACAACAAGTCCTGAAAGCGGCTGGCGTACTTTTATTTTTGCTTCTGCACGAAGTGCAAGTGCAGCTTCTATACTCCCCCATACCTCTTCCATTTTAAGAGTTATCTCTTCTTTCTCTTCAGAAAATTCTGGCCAATCTACCAAATGAACCGATTCGTCGCCTGTCATTTCTCTAAATAGATATTCAGCAGTAAACGGTGCAAATGGCGCAAGTAATTTTGATACGGTAATAAGCGCCACACCTAGTACCTCGATAGATTCTTTGTTACCATCTCGAAACCTATCGCGACTTAACTGAATATATTTAGTAGAAAGCTCGTTTACAAATTCTTCTAGCCTTCGAGCAGCATTTACTACTTGATATTCTTCTAAATGAGTCGTTACCTCATAGCCAACTTCGTTTAATCGCGCAAGCAACCATTGATCCATTTCGTGTTTTGGCGGCGTGCTTACACCAGTATCTTTTTGAGGGTCTTGATTGTACAACCTATAAAAAGAAAAACTATTCAACAACGTATTAAACATTCTACGTTGAACTTTTTTTAATTCATCTGGGTTAAATTTTATTGGTGTTCCAGGCTGGCTTACCGTATAGAAAAACCATCGGATGCTATCGAACCCAAATTCGTCTCCCATTTCGATTGGGTTTATAACATTGCCTTTCGATTTCGACATTTTCTTTCCGTTCTTGTCGAGCACATGTGCAAAGGTAATAACGTGTTTATAGGGCTCGTCGTTTCCAAGTGCGGCTGCGATTGCTTGTAAGGTATAAAACCATCCACGCGTTTGGTCTATGGCTTCACTAATATAGTCTGCCTGTAATGGAGCCTTATCTTCTGGCATATCAAAAGGAACATGAGCTTGGGCATATGGCATAGCGCCAGCGTCAAACCATACGTCTATTACCTCGGGTACGCGCTTCATTTTTTCGCCAGTCTCTGGATGTTTAAAGGTAACGTCATCGATAAACGGTATGTGATAATCGCCATTATCTGTTTCTTTACTCATCTTTGTTCTAAAATCTTCTATCGCCTTAACAATAGCGCCATCTTCTTGTGCAGCATTTTGAGTGATTCCTAAAAATGTTTCTTGCTCGTCTTCTGTTCTCCAAATAGGCAATGGAGTCCCCCAATAACGATCTCTAGAAAGCGCCCAATCTTTTACATTAGCAAGCCATTCCCCCATTCGTCCGTCTCTCATATACTCTGGCACCCATTCGATATTTTTATTGTTTGCAACCAACCGTTCTTTTACTTTTGTCATCGCAATAAAATAAGAAGGTTTTGCATAATACAATAACGGCGTATCGCATCTCCAACAAAATGGATATTCGTGTGTTGTGTCTTCTGTCTTTAGCAATAATCCTTCACTTTCTAGCCATTCTATAATTTTAGGATCTGCTTCCTTTGCAAACTCACCTTCACCAGGAATACCTAAGCCTTTTAAAATTTTTCCTTCGGTATCGATAGTAGTAAGCACTGGGAGGTTTTCTTTTTTCCCGACTTCGTTGTCTTCTTCGCCAAATGCTGGCGCCATATGCACCAACCCTGTTCCTTCGGATGCTTCTACAAATTCGGCTCCAACAACTCGGAACACCGATTCATCTTTTGCTAATTGCTCTATAGGTTTGTTAAATAGCGGTTTATATTCTGCGGCAATAATATCTTTGCCTAAAAAAGTTTTTTCTGTTTTATATGGCTCGCCTTTAAATACTTCTGCTGCTCGTGATTCTGCTACAACAAAAAGCTGGCCATGCGATCGAACCACAGCATACGATATTGTAGGGTTCACGGCTACCGCAACATTGCCCGGCAAGGTCCAAGGTGTTGTAGTCCAAACAAGCAACGAAACATTTTCTCCAAGCGTGCTTTCTGTAAGAGGAAGAGCAACATACACCGAAGGCTCGGTAATTTTTTTATACCCTTGGGCAACTTCATGTGACGACAACCCTGTCCCACAGCGAGCACAATATGGAACTACTTTATGTCCACGATACAACAATCCCTTTTTCCAAAGCTGACCTAAAATCCACCAAACACTTTCTATATATTCATTGGTATAGGTAATATAGGCGTCTTCTATCTCGAGCCAATAACCCATCCGTTCGGTCATTTCCTCGAATTCTGTTTTAAACTCCCAAACACTTTCTTTGCATTGCTTGTTAAATTCTATAATACTTGCCCGAACATCCCCTTCTACAATATTTTCTATTTCTTTTTTCCCTGAAATTTCTAATTTCTTTTCTATTTGTAATTCCACTGGCAAACCATGAGTATCCCAACCCGCTTTCCTCGGAACATTGTACCCTTGCATGGTTTTAAATCTTGGGTATACATCTTTAAAAGCACGAGAAAGAACATGATGAACCCCTGGTTTTCCATTTGCAGTTGGAGGACCTTCAAAAAACCCATAATTACCTTTGGGTGATTTTTTTTCTAAAGATTTTTTAAATATGGCATTTTTTTTCCAATATTCAAGCACTTCCTTTTCTATTGATGGTACATTTGGTATTCCCATAAAATTCATTAATAAACGCTGCTATCATATCACAGCAATTTCTCTTTTTCAACTAAAAAAAGCGCCTTTATAGCACTTTTAAGACCCTGGCAAAGAATTATTCTCCTCCGGAGTCAAGTCTAATAGTATCTACTACATGCGACACAAAAATATCGATCTGACCAGAAAATGTTTCGAGCGCAGATGGTGTAACGGTTTCATCTTCAGCCTCTATTCGTATACCAGCAACTTGCCCTCGCTCGTTTGATCTATATTCGTTTTCTTGTGCAATAATTTTTTTCGCTTCGATTCTTTCCATAGATCTATCCCACTCTATGCGCGCATCTTGAACTGCAAATACAAAGGTATCCATTACTTTACTTGGAATGCTTGCTATTCCAGAGTCTGTTGGTGCTGGAGCTCCATTTAATCCCCACGAAATAGTAAATGCTGTCATTATTACCATTGCAAACACTAAACTAGTAACCATAACGCTGCCCAATACTTTGGGTACCATGCCTTCCTTTAAGTGCCCAAAGACTGCTCCTAGTTTCTCTGCGACTGAATCGTCTTGAGTAGGAGGTTGAGGAATCTGAACTGGTGCCTCTTCTGGCACAGGAGCTGCCGGTTGCTCTTCTGCTGGCTTGTCTGGGGTAGGAACATCTTGCACAACTGTCGCTGCTTTGACCTCTTCTACTGGTGCCATTTCTTTATATACTGATTTCTTAGAGTGCCACGATTTTTCTTCGATATAGGCTTCTACCCATTCTTTTCTGGTCATCCAGGTTCTTTTTATCTTTACGGCTCTTAATTTTCCTTGGCGGGCACGAAGAGACAGATATTCCTGTGAATACGGAGTATCGTCTGCTATTTCTGCCAGTGAAATAAAATCCAATTCTGTTATATTGGTATTTTGTTTAGACATGATGTATCGGTTACCTATTGTGGATATTTCTTAAATATAGTATACCATATTTTAATGTATCGCTGAACGCATTTGTCCACAGATTCATTATCATTTGTCAGTTTTCGCTTAGCAGTATATTCTAGAGGTATGACTATCATCAAAAATAAACAAGCGCTTCATGAATACGAAATAATCGAAAAGCATGAAGCAGGAATCGTTTTAACCGGGCCAGAAGTCAGGTCTATTAAGCTTGGCCAAATTCAGCTTAAAGGCAGCTTTTGTTCTATAGATGCAAATGAAGAGCTTTGGTTAAAACACGCACATGTTGCCCCCTACGCGCCTGCTGCAAGTGTACAAGAAGACTATATTCCAACCCGCCCAAGAAAACTTCTTTTAAATAAACACGAACTTTCTTCTCTTGTTGGAAAGTTAAAAACCAAAGGTTTTACGTTATTGGCACTAAGAGTATTTACCACTCGTGGATTTATAAAAGTTGAAATAGGGATTGGCAGAGGAAAAAAACAACACGACAAACGCGAAGAAAAAAAGAACAAAGATATCGCCAGGGATGTAAAACGAGAACTGCGAAACAAATAATAAAAAAAAGAGACTTGGACCTAAAGCTCCAATAAATGTCATCCTGATTGCATGAGAAGGATCTTCAATATAGGCTGCAGTTTTGCAATCCTGTGTGGAAGATTCTTCGTAAAACCTCAGAATGACATTTATTTAGGTTCGCCCCCAAATACAGTAAATGAGTAAATAGGGTTGCTTTTTTAATTTAATAAATATGATGCATGAATATTTTGTGTATATTTTAACAAACAAAGAAAATTCTGTTCTTCACATTGGTGTGACGAATAATTTAGAACGACGGTTATCTGAACATAAAAATAAAATTGTTGAAGGTTTTACAAAAAAATACAACGTTTATAAACTTGTTTATTATGAAAAATTTTCTGATATTAGTTTAGCGATTGCCCGCGAAAAAAAACTAAAAGGATGGAAAAGAACTCGTAAAAATGAACTCGTTGAAGAAGATAATCCAGGGTGGAAAAATTTAACTGAAGGTTGGTATGCTGAATAAAATTGTCATTCTGAAGCATATTCTTTATAAGCTGCAACTTTGCAGTCCTGTAATGAAGATCCTTCTCATGCAATCAGGATGACAATTATTTAAATTTTAAATCCAATCACGCCTTCCTTTTTTTTACTTCTAGAACTTATAAAATGTCATTCTGAAGGCATCCTGAAGAATCTTCCTTATAGGTTGAAGCCCTGCACTCCTGTAATGAAGATCCTTCCCCTGCAGCCAGAGCCTGTCCTGAGTGATTAGCGAAGGAATGACAATTATTTAAATAATTCACCCAAAACAAAAAACCGCGTAAGCGGTTCTTTGTTTTTTTGATTGTTGTTATTTTACTGCCTCTACAATTTTTTCGAACACAGCAGGATTATCTTTCGCAATATTTGAAAGCACTTTTCTATCGAGCTCCACATTCTTTAACTTGAGCTGATGAATAAATCGAGAATACGTTGTTCCAAGTGGTCGAAGTGCTGCGTTTAGTCGGATCTGCCATAACCTTCGGAAATCTCTCTTTTTTACTTTTCTATCGCGATACGAATGCATACCAGCACGCATTACAGCTGTGGTGGCAAGTTTAATGTTTTTCTTACGTCCCCATCGGAATCCTTTTGCTCTCTTTAAAATTCCAGCGCGACGCTTTGTATGCATTGTCCCTCGTTTAACTCTCGACATATATGGTTATATTAATTTATTCAGTATGCGATGCGAATATGATAGTAATAAGCAATCTCTAAAAATTTTATTTTATTGCACCTTTTTAACCATTACAACATGCTAATTATACGAATTAATACAAAACTACATTCTTGCACTTAATTCGTATAATTAGCATGCATTCGTATATTTGCATTTCATTATGAATACGGTGCAATTCTTTTAATCGTTTTTTCTAACGATTTACTTACTAGCTGATTTCTTCGTTTGTTGCGTCTTACTTTTCCAGATTCCTTTGCGTTAAAGTGATTTTGACCGGCAGTTCTTCGGATAAGCTTTCCGCCTTTCTTTATCTTAATCCGCTTTGTGGTTGCCTTATGCGTTTTTAATTTGGGCATACGTCGTCTGAGCAAAACTACAGCTTTCATGATCTTCTTTCAGAAGATCAATTGCAGCTTACGTTTGCTCTTCCTCTCCAGAAAAATGCTTACTCGGCCCAGAGGGCCTGCGTCCACCATTTTTCTGGTAAAAGGCATTAGTTAATAATTATTTAGGTTGCAAGATAAGAAACATCTTCGAACCTTGCTGCTGAAGTGGCGTATCTATTATTGCTTGCTCTGAAAGCATAGCAGAAAAAGTCTTAAACACCCCGGCTGCACGGTCTCTGTGGGCTTTTTCTCTCCCACGAAGAACTAATTCGATCTTGACTTTATGTCCTTTATCAAAAAATTTCAAGGCCTGATTCTTTCGAACTTCTAAATCGTGTTCTTTCATTCCTACCGAAAGCCTCACACCTTTTACCTCTACAGCTTTTACATTCGCTTTTTGCTTTTGGCGTTTTTTCTGCTCTTGGTAGTTAAAACTTCCCCAGTTATCAAACCGACATACCGGCGGTTTGGCGACAGGAGAAACTTCAATTAAATCGTAGCCTCTTTCTTCTGCTACTCGTAACGCTTCTTTGGTATCCATCTCACCTATATTTTCGCCTTCTTCATCAATAACACGTACGCGTGGTACGTTTATTTTTTCGTTCACTCGAAACAACGGCTTTTGCTGTTGTCTTTTTTTGTAGTGACTTACTCTTCGAATTCTCATAAAACAAGTGTGATACCAATATGCGAATGCATACTAATTATACGAATTTAGTCCTGGCATCTGTGTCTATTTTAATAACTCGAGTTGGCTTTAAGTACTTGCTTCTAAAATTGATAAGTAACCCCAACTTCATCTCCATTGCCTGTAAATACCTTTGAATCTGATAGTAGTCTTCTCTTGTAATCGTATCTTTTGCCTTTAGTTCCAACACTATCTTATCCTCTACAACAAAATCTACTCGATTGCCAGTATTTCCAACAACACATTCTCGTTGATACTGTATTTTTTCATCTTTCAACAGCTCTTCTAGAGCATCACCATATTGTTTCTCTCGAGAAAAACGACCGAGCGTGTTGTGAACTTTAAAACAGACTCCAGTAATGATATATGACAACTCAGGATAAACAATTTTATTTTTGTGGTTGTCCAAATTCATGCTGATAGATTATTTGTATCATTCGCATGCATTCGTATATTTGCACTCCATTTGAAGCGAGTGTCCTGGAGATGGCGGGGATCTCACCCGCGTGTAAGCAGCTTTTCATTAGAGGACTACCATTATAGACCAGTTTTGAAGTTTAATACGAATGCTTAAAAGTGGCAAAATACATTCATACGATTCTTGATAAAAGGTCAATATTCACTCAAGAAAAATGAATACCCAAGCCCCATGATTGGCACTCGTGATTTGCTATGAGACATCGCAAGACGAGCGGCTAAGCTTAAATTAAGCTAAAGCTGGTGCGAATGCTAAACCTGCAAAAGCAGATCGTACTCGCGTGATAAGGTTTTTTGCGCTTATCTTTTTGGATATTTAACGAGAAATCCACCTCGAATGGCCTACTAATGTCAAAAATCTGTTTATCGAATATAAGCATCCCCTCTCGTCGGAATGGTACTCCAGCATTTGCATCCGAATAGAATTCGAATGCTTCTGCTTACGCACATTCCTCCTCTTTCATAAAATAGATGCTATTTTATGACAAGGCAATGAAAACATTAGTCTCTTTTAGGAGAGACAGAGTCTATTGTAATAGAAAAAGGGGGCAGAGTCAAGCAAAAACACTCACAACCCCTTATAATTGCCAAAATCTTCTAATTTGGCTAAAAATAACGGAAAACACCCTACTTGGAAGGCTTTTTTGGGTTGTTGCCCCAAAGTTTAGTGCATGCCAAATGGGGTTAGTTAGGCTCAATAATACCCCCAAAAGCGCAATAAAAGCCGCTACCACAAACAAACAAGGAACTATCATTCTACTCCCCTTCCTTAGAGAGTTATATCTATTTATACAATATAGTCTCTTTATACATAATTGTCGAATAACAGCCTTTAGCTTAAAATAATATGCTATTTTAAGCTAAAAAACTCACACTATAATCGTTAAAACAGACCCATTGACAATTTCAAGTAAACATACTAAAGTGTGATCGTTCGTAAAGAAAGAAAAGACACTTGACAAGTTTACTAAGAGGTGCTATAATCCGCAGTCGCGATGAAAAAGTATTTGAGGTTATATCTGACGTGCGGTACTGGGTCGTGTATCTGCTATCGCCCGATCAGATAAGCTCTTAAATAGTATATAAAGAAATACTAGTTTGTAGCCGATAATACATAGTTGTCGTATACAAAGTGGGATTTCCTTCTGAACGAGTACGTTGAGAACGTGCTAAAGGTGTTTGTTCCCACAACGCCTAGCACAAAATCCAGTTCCCCTTATACGGGAACACCTACAGAGAGAGGCCATATTCCAATGGCAGACGAAACACGCACGCCGACGCCCGCTCCGGCCAAGCCCGATGTGAAGCCGACGCCCGCTCCGGCCAGGCCCGATGCGAAGCCGACGACACCCACAGCGCAACCGCTACTCGGTATCGGTTGGGTACGAGGAGTGCTCGTTGGCGCCGCCATACTCGGCGCTGCCGCGATCCTCTTCTTGCTTGCGGACTCGTTCCGCCCCGATTCGTCGGGTGCGATGATGTCCGACGAGGCCGCCACCACGCTGGCAACCTCCGTTGACGCGGCCACCGCTGCTTCGACGAAGTTGGTAACCGACACGCTCGCCGCCACTGCCGCCATGCGCGAAGCTGGTGCTGCGGACTTGTCCGCCGCCAACGCGCTGCTCGACGGCAACACGGCGACTGCTCCGGCTGCCACCGACGATGCCTCCACCACCACCGATAGCGAATAAGCTCGCTCACCAGCAGGAGACGCAAGCGATGCGTACGAACAGACTGCTCGCGATCGCGCTCGCAACATTGCTCATCCCTGCGGCGAGCTTGCTCGCCCAGGGCGCAAAAGTGACCACGTCGTTGGTACAAGGCCAGACGGCCAACCGTACCAACATCGGCCTCATAAGCGCCGATCTCATCGCGAATGCGGCCCACGACAGGGAGCAGGACGCGACGATCCTGCGGATGACGCAGGTAATCGCCGAGATACGGGACAATCAGGCGCATCAGGGCGCCATCGACTCGGCGACAGCCACGGCCGACCCCGAAGCTATCGAAGCTGCGGTCAAGGCGGCCATCGCCAAGCACGCGCCTTCGCATGTTGCGACCAGCACCGGCGGCGGCTACTACCAGGTCTTGGTAGACCCGGTAAACGCCGCCCGCTGGATTCTGGGAAAGGGCGCCATGTCCGACGCCGAATTCACCAGCCTGGTGTACAAGTTGGTGTCAACCGACATCGAAGGAAACCCTGCGACGTCCGACACTGTTCGGCTCGTCGCTGGCACGAAGCACTTCCAGCTTCTTCCGAAGGGAGTAGAAAAGCTGATCAGCCGGTTGGTTGGCCACGCGATTCAGCTCCAACGGACTGAACTGGAAGCTCTCGAAGGCCGTGTCGACGGCATCGACGATCGCGTCACCGAACTCGGCGGTCTCGTCGATGACTTCGGTGGCCGCATCGAAGCACTTGAAGCAGCCGACAACGGTTCGGCGGCCGCAAGTGCCAACAGCGGACGGATAGGCGCTCTCGAAGGACAAGTAAGCGGAATCGGCTCCCAAGCCCAGGCACTCCACGACCTGGTACACGAGCCGAACGTCGGGATCATGTCCGACCTGGATCGAATCTCCGATTACCTCAAACACTTCCAAAGTCGTGCCGATCAGGCCGACCAGGCAAACCGCCTACGCATCAAGGTGCTGCTAGCGGAAAAGGCCGACATCGAGGCGGAGATCGTCCTCTTGGGCAGGCAGTCATCGGCGTTCGCCCAGACGAAGATACAAGGTCGTGGCGACCACGACCAGATGCGCGCCGATGCATCGGACAGCAGCCCTCGGCTACAGACTGCAGCTACGCGAATCCTGGCGATCGACGCCGAGATCTCGCAGCTCCAATCGATGCTAGCGCTGGCAACACCCTAGCACAGCAAACACCCTAGCTCGTAGGACAGCATAGGGAACGAACGAACTTTAGAACGCATGAGCGCGGAACCAGATACAACCCTGGTTTCCGCGCTCTTTTATTTCCTTTAATTTTTTGCCTTAAAAATCCTTATTTTCAAGCTCCTGTCTCTTTCTTAGCAGCAGAAAGAACTGCCCTTAAAAAACGGATTTCTTTCCACGCTGTTTTTGAATCTAGATCATCATTTTCATTTTTTTCTGCCCAAGAATCTAAAACTTTTTTAAGATCTACCTCTGTTGCTTTTGCACCTATAGCCCCTGCATCTGGAGTTGGAGTCGACAACAATTTCACAAAAGCAGTAGCAGAGACTTTTTCCATTCCATTCTTATCAAGTCCAGCTATCATCATCTCTTTAAATGCTGGTTGATTAAGTGAAGCTCCAGATACTTCTTGCCCTCCCTTAAGAATATAGGCAAGACTCTTATCATCTAACTGTTTATTCCATTCAGGGGTAGCATCTGCGGTGGTCCCACCAAACAAATCAGCCTCAACCTTTATGTCATCCCAAGAAATATCTACAACATCAGGTGGTGCAACTATATCTGGTCTTAAATCTGCATCCAAATCACTTCCAGTAGCTTCTAAATTGCCACCTTGATTTTCATACCAATCACTGTAAACCTCTTGAGAACTGATATCTAAATCTCCAATCTGTGTAATAACTTCTGATCCATCATCACCTACGGCCACTGTAATATCTGCTTCTGGTTTTCCGTCTAGTGAAATATCGAATGAACCGTCTTCAGCCCCTGGTTTAATCCATGCATGATAGCCATGAATTTGTTCGTACTTCCAATCCTCTTTCGCTAAAATTTTAGTTGTCTGTTCAACGGTTAAATTGCCCATATTATCCCCGGCACCTATCCTTGCCTCCTTAGCACCTAACTTTTCTAGCACAAATTTCGATTCAGCAACCTCTGGAGCCGCAACTTCAGCTGCTATATCTGTATCTACAGCGACTTTTGCTTCCGTATGAGAAAGGGCGTCGTCGTGTGTATATTCGTACCCGTCTGGCGGTGATTCGAATTCATTATTTTTATCCTTTGTATGAGTTTCTTGCCAAATTGGGCCTTCGTTTTTATCCATTTTGTATTCTCTAACAGCAAAATTATCTTCGTCTCCAGAAATAACATATGCAATCTCTCCTGGTGGACGAACATGAATGTCTTCTGTACCATCAGCAGAAACATACCCAGCTTTTTGTGCCAGCACATGACTTGTGCGACTTGAAAACTTTTGGATTGTTTCTTCTCCGTCAGGGTCGAAACCATACGCTTTTGCAAGTTCATCGTTATTCCTAAATTGTCGATAAAAAGCATGTTCGATTCCTTCACCTTTTTGGACAGTTGCAGCATTGAATGCTTCTGGCGTAGGTTCTGGTAAAACATCCGGTACAACAACAGCAGGCTCAACCCCAGGCTCAGGTGGCAGAACGTCTGGTGGATGAGGACCAACAGGCCCCGGATCAAAGTCTGGCGTAACAGGGATTGGACTAACTATATCCGGTGTAGGTCTATTCGGGTCTATCGGGCGAGGAGTTCCGTCGTCTGGAGCTGGACCGTCGCCATCAGGATCGAATGCAAAACCAAGTGCAAGGGCTCCAAGTGCACCAGCGGCCATGGCGGTATATTTTGCGCCTTTTCTGAATCTTTTTATTCGTGCAACTTTTTGCCGGTGTTCTAGTTGTTCCTCTATACCACCTTGAATGGCAGCCATAGAAGTATCTATCTTAGCGCCTTTCTCAGCGGCTGCCTCTCTTGATATTTCACCTAACGTCGCTGGTTCTTGTTCTGCCTCTATTTTCTCTACTAAGTTCCCCAGCGCATCATATTCTACTGGATTGTTATACTCTAAACCTTTTGTCCGAAGTGCAAATGCTGCTTTTTCGTAAAGACGACCAATCGCATTATTATCAATCACATCTGCTGTACTCAACTGCTCATACTCCTCGATTAAGGATGTGGCTGATTCCATAGGAGGAATCTCGACTGTCTCCATTTTTTTCACTATTGCTTGAATTTTTTCGTATTCAACAGGGTCTCTTCTATTCAACCCTTTTACTTGCAAGGTTGCTAAAGCCCTTTCATGTAATTGAGTAAGTGCGGCTGTGTCAACTTGATCTTGACCAGTTAATTCATTATAAGATTTTTCTAAATCATCGCTTTTAATTTGTTTTACCCGTTCTATTTTTTGCGCCATTTCTCCACTACCCCATTTTTTACTTGCACCAGCTAGCCCTGCTCCACCAAGGTCGAATGCTGCACCACCGGCTCTTGCACCACCAAAGACAGCAAACATGTTGCCACCAAGCTTAGAAGTTGCTCTTACCATGCCCCCAACTCCAATATAGAAGAGTGCAGATGCAGCTTTTTGGCCTGCTCTTTGCGAACCAACCACATTTTTATCGAAAAATTTACCAAAGAATTTATGTTCCCGTATTTTTGTTTCAAATTCACCTCTTTTCGACAAATGCTGTCTTTGTGCATCGTTATACACATCCATCATTAATGTGCTTATCGAAGCTTCTCTTTCTGCGCCTTCAAGCCCTTGTGCATCTACTTGCGCTTCTATCATTTTTCTTAAATTGGCTGCTGCTTCTCGTGATTCGGGGTTTGATTTTTCACGTCCTAATACATGGCTTGCTAAAGCATCAATCGTTTTAGTATTATACTCAAAAGAACCTTCGGCTTCAGAATAAAGTTTTTTGGTTAAATCGTGTCTATTTTCTTGAGCAAGGATAGCAGCAAAGGTTCCCCTAGCTTCCTGGTAATATTTATCGCCTTCTCCATTTGCGCCCTGGTCTATTTGATCTGACTGGTATCCTCTTTCTAATTTTTCGCGTTTTCTCGATTGGCCAGCTCCAATAAGGCCTTCACCAATTCGCCAGGTTGCATACGCACCAGCGACCACCGCTGTAACAGGTGCTGCGACACCAGCCAAAGCAAGGCCTGGGACAGCCAGCCCGGCACTTAGTTTCCCCCACATTTTATAATTCCGCCATTTTTTTGTACCTTTTTTTGTTAGAGCTGCCGCATGTTCGTCTCTCTGTGTAGATAATGCGTGCTCGAAATTTTCTACCATTGCATCTATTATGCCTTTTTCTTCATCTGATATAGCAGCCGCATTAAATTCACTGCCGAGCATTGTTGATCTTACCTCGGCAACAAGACTATAAATACGAGCTTCTCTTTGTTCTGCGGATTCATTTTCGTCTATAACAACGATCGCCTTAATTATTTTGTCTATATCGGCTCCAGATGGTTCTGTCTCTGGTAGTGTTTCTCTAGCTGGCTCCCCAGCAGATACTTCTGGCTCTGGAGGCGTTTCACTAGCTGGCTCTCCGGTGGGTGGTTCTTTCTCTGGCGTTTTGTCGCCAACCTCTCTAGCCGGAGGAAGAGCTAATATTTCTTCAGCAGTTAGAACATCGACTAACGGTGAAACGGGTTCTCCACTCTCAATACTAGCGCGTCTCGTTGTTATTTTAAGTTCTGTAACAGCAGCCCCTTCTCTTGCTTTTCGATTTTCAATCTCCTCTTCCATATAGGCTGCAAAAGATTCTTCGTCATCAGAGAATGGATCCTTCTCTGCTTTCTTTTGATATGCTTCATGTGGAGCTTCATCAATATCGACGGCTACCACTTCACCTGTTTCAACTGGGACCGGAAATTGGGAAGGTATTGTCTCTGTTTTATCTCTATCTGCAGCGGCCAATAATGCTTTGATATATTTATTAACGTTTTCTTTATCTCCAGATACTCTTTCTCTAACTGTTCTTATTAATTTCCTACGGGCAATATGCACCGCATACACAGGAAAATCCTTAGCAATATCTCTTAAAACTGTTCTAACGTCGACTAGTGCTTGAGAATCTTTTATTGCTACGCTAAGGGATTCATCGTACCCTTTTTGCACAGATTGAATTAAAGCATCTGCTACTTCGTACTCTCGAGCCTTTATTCTAGCAGCCTCTTGTTGTGATACTTTGCTATCTGGCGAATCATCTAATTCATTTAAAGATTCTGAGTCATAATTAGCCATACTCAACCGAGAAGTATCTGGGGATTCGTCTTCGGCGCCAGCTCTTTCTTGCTCCAGCATTTCACTTCCCTGTATAGATTCATGTAATTCCTGTATATATTTTTCGGCTAAATCTTCATCGTAGTTCTTATCTCTATTGCGTAAAGCAGTATAAAACTGCTGTTCTGCACTAGTTATCTCATCCTTAAGAGATTCATCCTCTGCTATGTTCTTTTCAATTGCTGCGATAGTTTTAGCAAGAAAAAGTTTGTCTGCGCTTTCTCCTTCTGCTAATTCTCCCGTATCTTTGTAAATATTATATCCATCTGGAATAGATTGATTCATCTCTAAAATATATTTTTCACCGTCTGAGAGTTCTCTTTGTCCTGAATCACTACCAAGCACATCAACATTATTCTCAGGTGCCACATCGGGAACTACAGGAGGTTTAAAGTCCGCTTCAACAGCTGGTAATGCGCGTTGATCTTCTGCAACCAACGCTACAGATTGGTCAAATAATTCATCGAGAGCTTTATTTAATGCGGGTGAATCAATTTTTCGATTCGAGCCACTAACAATCTTTCTATAAAGCTCTTTTCTAAATCTTATTATTGCGGACGCTTGACCTTCTTCAGGAACATTATTTCTAATACCACTAATAACGGCCGCAATGGCCTTTACATCTGATTGATCTTCAAGAATATTTCCATCTGCTTCTAACAAAATATCTAGTGCTTGATTTTTTAATTCTCTGCTTGTTACTGCAACTGGTGGCTTAAACTCTTCTTCAGCTGGTGGTAATGTTGTTGCTTCCGATGATTCAATTTCTCCTTCAATTCCCTCAAGATGAATTTGTTTTCCGGCTTCAACATGTTCTTGCACCTCCTTGAGTGACCAGTCTGGATAACGATCACCTGTTATAGTAACCAAAGCATCTGTTAATTTAGCTACTTCAGCACTCTCTGGGTCTTGAGTCATTGCTCCAAACAAATCATTTTCTATTGCGGTAATATCAGCATCTAACTTATCAGCATTTACAACCTCGCCTTCTACCACAGCATCGACAACAGGGGCTTCACTCGCCTCTGAATCGTCTACTACTTCAACTGACATGAACACTTTATCTGCAAACGCTTCTACATTAGCAACATCCGCATCACTCGATTCAGCATCTACTAAAGAAGCAACAACTGCTTCTTGTACTTGTGCAAGTTCGCTACTTTGAGCCGCTTTATCGCCAGGGAATCTTTTTCTAACAGCAGCTACAAAGGCTTTTAGTTTTTTTGCGACCGTCGTTCGTCCGCTTGTTTTAGCAGAGCCAGCTACAATACTTTTTTTGCTCGTTTCTACAGCTGCCATTAACTCTTCTTCAGTGTTTGAGATGGCATCATCTAACTCAGCTGCTTCTCCAGCTGGTTCTTCTTCAGCGGTTTCAGTTGAAGCTGGGTCAACTTCGGGAGCCGCTTCGCTTGCTCTATCAATCAGATCAGCTACATAAGCTGTATTACGCTCAGAATCATTAACAAGGGCATCTGCCTTCCATAAATCATCAAGAACTCCTACCATTCGTTCTTTAAGAGCCCCCTTTGCCGACGACTTTGCTAATCCCTTATTTTTAGAATTAATCCAATCAAAAGCATCTCTTAAAGCATCTACATCTGTAATACTTGGTGCTTCATCTGCAGGTAAATCAGCCTTTCCCGATTTAGCAGCTTCTTCTGCTCTTATAAGCCTTCTATTTTCTGTCTTTAATGCAGCCATTAATACTTTTTCAAGGGCTGCAAACGATGGTTCCCTTTCTTTTGTATTTTTGACATGCCCCTCTCCAGCATCTGGAGCTAGTCTGCCTTCGCCTCGTTTTGGCATATAAATGATTAGTTAGATGATTTTGAATGTAATAGACAATCGACAAGTTCGATTACTTAGCCTTATATAATTTCTTATTTATCTTCGCTACTATCTGCTGATATATTCTCTAAAAAAAGTTTAGCGTAATTTTGCAGTGACTGTTTTATTACTTCTTCTGAATTAGGAAGATATTTAGCTAACACTTTCTTGGCTTTTGATTCGTCTACTTCTCCGTCTTTATTAATAACTTTAGCGAGCTCTTCAGATCCTTTCTCTGACAATTCATTCATTACCGCCATTCCTACAAACTGCTGAACCTGCATTGATATTTTGTCTATATATGCCTCTCTAGATTCAGAAGGCATGTTGTCTAAATTCCCTTGCTTTAAAACATTTAAAGCAAAAGTCCTTAGCTCTTCCGGGGATTGAAATACAGAAATCATAGAATATAAATTAATTCATATCATTATACCATAATTTGCTCAAAATTTACCAAAAAAACTTAATACATTGTACAAAAAAAAACCTCTTACTCCCTTCTCTTAGAAAAAAAGAAAAGATACAGCTCAACTACGGTCTTAAACAAAAGCTTTAAACCGCCTTATCTTGTCAATAAAAATGGTATATGCTAGTATTTGTCTGTGTTTTTAGCACCATAATTACTACACATTTTTAGTTCAATGCGGGCCCGTGGTGTAGCTGGCCTAACCCCGTCACTTCTCCGCCAGCCGGCGGATCCGGACGGGGCACGCACGTCTTTTTGCAAACAGCTTACAGTTTTCTAAAAATTGAGAAATAATAATCGGGCCCGTGGTGTAGCTGGCCTAACACGTCTGCCTGTCACGCAGAAGATCGCGGGTTCGAATCCCGTCGGGCCCGATTATTATTTCTCTCTCAATCAAAAAGAACGGCTCACTCCATGAGCCGTTCTTTTTTTG
>ENA-OREN01000854-OREN01000854.1-marine-metagenome-genome-assembly--contig:-NODE-854-length-39966-cov-4.154830_pt1 | contig 39966 bp, 33 predicted proteins | sample MGYA00248624_ERZ508555 | MGnify/ENA primary metagenome ERZ508555 (study PRJEB26222, sample SAMN06267773) | marine metagenome | isolation source: Saanich Inlet, British Columbia, Canada | place... | reverse complement strand
GTCCTGTTTCAATACAGGTCTCTAGCGACTCGCCTGGCATTCCGACCATTACCGCAAGGGGTGAATACAATCCGTTCTCCCAACAAGCAGTTAAAGCGTTTTCGACATCGTCTAACGAGAAGTTTTTTTCCATTACATCAAGTATTTTCTGACTGCCCGATTCAACCCCAAATTTCAACGAGCAGCACCCTCGCTCTTTAAAATACTTCACATCTTCCTCATCGACGTTTGTACAGCGAACACCGGTTGCTGTCCATAACAAATTATGCTTTTGCATGAGGTCGGCAAACTTCCGTGCGTGATCTTTTCGTCCTGCAAAATTTTCGTCCAACACGTCTATGAATCCAATATCGAATTTCTCTATAATTTCTTCGAGATGCTCTTCGAGATTTTCCAAATCCGCCAGTCGATAACCTCTCGTACTCCGCTGACAGAACGTGCAACGTGCAGTGCACCCCTTAGTTGTGGGTACCTGAGCTGAATTTGGCCTGCGGCCAGGACTAGCAGCGCGATCGTCTAATGAAAACCAGGATCCCATATTTTGCGCGGGCTGAAAGTATCGGCTAATTAAATCTGGGCGATCCAATAATCCACTTTCAAAAAATTTGTAGTCCGGCATTGGAATTGTTTCTCCCCGCGGTTTCTTAGGGTAGCCGGAAAAAACCAACTCGTTCTGTTCCGATAAAATGGCAATACCTGGAGACTGAGCAAGACTCACAAGATCCGAGCGAGGCGACCCAGATTCGATAAACCGAACCACAGAATAGAAGGGTTCCTCTCCATCACCGACAATACATATGTCCGTTGGAGTCTTGCGCAGTATGAGATTGGCGCTTGCGGTAATATGACCGCCAACAATAATCCAGGCTTCTGGTAGAAGTCGACGAACAATCGTCGATACCCGTTCTACCTGAAGGTAACTATGGGACAACACGCCACTCAAACCTACAATATCCGGTGCGGTTTTGAGAAAATAATCCTCTAACGCCTCATCCGAGAGATTTAGCATCTCTATATCGAGAAATCGAATGCTATCGTTAGGAATACTCTTGGAAATCAAATAATCCCGAATTGCCTGGACCCCTAGACGCGGCTGTTTGTAGGCCTTTGTAGGATCCATATAAATTGAGGCCCTACCTGGCGCAACAATTGGCAAGGTGCATAAAACTATTTTAGAGGGAATCAAATATTTCTCCCATGGGCGCGCTTACGTTGTGGCTTATTCTAACTAGCAGATTCTTTTCTTAAACCCGCAAAATGTACGGTTACTCGAATACTTATTCTAAATCGGCGTTCTACTCCTTATACCACTATTTCTCTATATTTTTAGACTTCTACCGTAATCGTCCTGAACAAGCTTCTCCCAGATCGGAACAACATTTTCAATATCGTGATGCACCCTGACGGTTTCTGATGCGTTACCAAATTCATCAAGTCCGGCGGACTTTTGATCCAACATCTCTCTAATTGCATTAACCCAATGGGTCAACGAATTCTGCCGAACGTCACGCATGATCACGCCCGCATTAGATCGACGATAATGCTCACCGGCAGCCCACTCGAACTCCCCTTCCTGTTGCCCCATGAGTTCCCTAATTGCCAAAGAACAGTCTGAAATAACGGTCCATTTCCCTAACACCATCGCCTCAAGAAGGCTAATCGGTAACCCCTCCCAGTTTGAAGGCATCACCACAAGCTGAGACTGCGAGACAAATGGATATGGGTTGTCTAGGAAACCGAGAAAAAAGACATCGCGCTCTAGTCGCAACTCCTTATCTGAATAGAGGCTGACGGTTAGCTTTTTTTTCCTGCAAGACTCAATTAGACTCTGCTCCTGATCACCTTTCCCAATCAAAACGAGTTTCAAGGTTGGGTCAACTTCTCTTAATTTGCTATAGATCTTTATCAAGAAGTCGTGATTTTTTTGTTGAGTCAAACTAGCAACATTTACAATGAATCGTTCTTTAATTAAGATATCTTTTGCATCTTTGTACCGTTTTTTTGCGCGCGCAATAATTTGCACTGCATCCACTGGGTTTGGGATCACTTCTACTCGAGATTTTTGAACATTGAAATTGACTATTAAGTCAGCAACTACGTCCGGCGAAACTCCAACTACCCTATCGGCTTTTGAATAAAACACTCGAATCAGGAACTTCTTGGCAGTATCGACAATGCTATTGGCTCGGTAATTATTGCTGACCGTATTGTGGACAAAAATAACTTTCTTCCCACCGCCTACCGTGATTAGATTAGCGATATTTGGGCCTTCCAGATGACTGATAGTCACGCTTGGCCTGTACTTGAGTTTGACTACCTGAATAAAGAGTAATCGAACCAGGTTCTGGATAATTTTCCCGGCTATGGTTGTTCTTTTTTTCCCGGGAATTACGTGAACATTAATCCCTCCACCAGGAAGGTCTGAGCAACGCTCAAAAACAAAACAAATACTGTCTTTTAGTCGCTCCGCCATCAATCGCGTAACATATTCCCCACCACCGCCAGCCAGAGAGGTCGACAAGATAAGAATTCTTTGGCGCATCAGGGTCTTCTCGATACAACAATCGCCACGATAATTATTGCCTGGGCAAATCTTTCGAAGTATTTATGCTATCTATTGCGCGTCGATAATCTGAGTGTCGGCCAATGTCGGCCCAGTCTTCATGGATCGGGTACGCATTTACTTTTCTGTTAGCGGAAATCTGTTGTGTCAGTACTTCAGTCATATCGATCATCTGTTCTTTGGAGACAATATCAATGGCCTCTTGATCGAGAACATAGATTCCCGCATTTACTTGGTACCGTTGCAATGGTTTTTCCAGAATCCCCTTAACACTTTGATCCTCAATTTCAACAACACCATATGGGATTTCGAGAGAGTACTCTCGAGTGCAAACAGTAGCGCCACCACCGCGCGCGTTATGAAAATCGATGATCCACCGATAATCCAAGTTAGTCATTAAATCGGAGTTGATTATCAAAAGAGGTCCGTTCGCACCCATATTTGGGAGGAGTGATAAAGCCCCCGCGGTGCCTAGCGGGCGATCTTCCTCCAGATAACGAATATCAACATCCCACTTCTCCCCATCCCCCAAAAAATCACGGATCATGTCTCCTTTGTAATGGACAGAGACGAAAATATTTCTAAAGCCCTGAGCCGCTAATTGTTCAACAATTAGTTGGATGATGGGCTTACCTGAAACTTTTAATAATGGCTTTGGCAATTTCTCTGTTAGAGGGAGCAACCGTTTGCCAAACCCTCCCGCCATCAATAGTACCGGCACACTTGAATACTTCTGACCCGCGCTATCACTTCCAACCAGATCAATAACATGCCCTTGATTATCCAGTACGGGCACCATCTGAACGAAGCGGTCCACTAGTAATTTACCAACTTCATTAATTGTATAACCGCTGCGCACTACGGCCGGCTCCTTGTTCATTACTTCTAACACCGGAGTCGCCATACTTAGCTGTTTAATCAACGCACGGCGAATATCGCCGTTAGTTATTGTTCCGAGTAACTTCTTTTTCCGATCAAGAATTAAACAAATACCGAACTTGCGGCTCTTCTCAAGAGTCTGAACTGCATCTTCCATTGAGGCCTCGGACTCAAGCGCAGTATCTATCCAACTCGCCATTGAACACTCCATGCACATACGACTACATACTTTATATATGGGAGAGAACTCATATTTGTCAATCAGGCATTATTCCAATGTTTTCTATTATGGTTTTGCCGGCATGGACCAAAGTGCCTTCCTCGATCGAGATGTTTTGAATAATGGTTGCGCCCGCTCCTACGTAGCAATCTTGCCCCATAGTTACTCCACCACAAATGGTTACTCCGGGTGAAATCCACGAACCTGATCCTGCTACGCTCCCATGATCTATCACCGTGCCGGTATTGACTACTACATCATCTCCCAATCGCACGCCGTTTTGAACCACACTACCCGCCATGACTTGAACCCCTGACCCTAACTCAACCGTGGGCGACAGTATCGCAGTTGGATGAACGAACGTAATCGGCTCGAACCCTTTATCACGGATCATTTTCGACACTGTGCGACGAACCGTATTCCCCGGCAACATACCGATACCTACTGCAATATCGTATTCTTGTGGTGTTATGTGATCTAAAACTTCGTCGTTCCCTAAAACTCTGATATCAAGAACCGTTTCATTGACTGGCAACTTTGGATCAATAATGCCGTGTATTTCAATGCCCTGGAGCCTCAATCCATGGATAATAACCTGAGCATGCCCCGCACTTCCCAAAACAATAAGCTTTTTAGAAGGAGACGTCATAAGATGAAATCGTCTTGTTGATAGTCTCGAGTCGCTGGTTGGCCTATTAGCTCCCAGTAATCCATCGCAGACCTTCCAGTCCCGGGTCTTTTCGCGGTCAGATTATCGCGAGTGAAGTACTCCCCTTTTCTTATAGCTCGCGATGCAACGAGGCTTTTGCGAGCTACACTTTTTACATTATCCTCCCCTTTCGTAGGCTGCTTTCTCCCGCTACCTAGTGCTTTATCTAACTCACGTATACTTCTTACCATCTCGGAAAGTTCTTCGGGCTCAAGAGATGCTTGGTGATCTGGTCCCTCCATTTTCCTACTTAAGGTGAAGTGTTTCTCAATCACCTCGGCGCCCAATGCAGTCGCGCCAATCGCTGCACAAATTCCGCTACTATGATCGGAATATCCGATCTTTAATTGGAACCGCTTCTTTAGGGCTGGTATCGCCAACAAATTAAGTTCTGCTGTGTTAGGGGGGTATTCTGAAACACAGTGCAACAAGTGTACTTTTTCTTGTAACGCTTTCTGCCCGGCTTGAGAAATAAATGCGTTAGAACAATTGTTTTTTGATGGGCTATCACCGCCAATCAATCCATAAGCTATTACTCCTAATGCGTCTTCTATCTCGCGCTCATCGCTCATCCCAGTCGACATCAAGATGGGCCTATTCTGGCTCCCGTGGTAGAACAGATACTCCGCGTTAGTAATTTCACCAGAAGGAATCTTCAAAAAATCCGGATTGAATGAGCCAATCAAAAAATTGGCACTTGCTATGTCGAAGGCTGTGGAAAGGAAACCAATACCCTTTGCATCACATGCCTCTTTGACAAGGATATGCTCCGACTCGGTCAGACGGCACTCTGCCAGCAATCCATGCTGAGTCTCGCCGCCAAGACTGCTTCGTACTTGATACGGTGCTTTTGGCGCGCCTTGTCTAAGTAGATTCTCAGTGACATAAGTCTGGAACTTTATGTAGTCTGCCCCTGCTACGACAGCTACTTCGATCATCTCAAGGGCTTTTGTCACAGAACCATTATGATTAATGCCTGCTTCTGCTATTACAATCGTCATCGGATTCCGCTATTCTTATTTACCCTTTGCTCCTTAAAACGTATACCTTTTTGCCTGCCTTTTACGGCTCGGCTACCGCCTTTTGGTATTGGCCGTTAAAGAAAGACATACGCTCTTCCAGTTTACCCATGAAATTAGGACAACAAATCATTCGGAGTCACATCAAAGAATGGTTTTTTTCTCCATCCGCTACTTTCTTGCTGACGTAAGATTCTCAAAATATTCTCGGAGACCGGGCCGCCATCGTGCGGATTGCGTGTATGCTGGACTAAGCTTTGAAACTCTGGGCTGAAAAGCCGTTCGAATGCACTACAAATGCTTTCAAGATCAGGGTCGCAGTCAATAATACTAGACGCCCGAACTCGTCCTTCTTGCCGCCGCCCGATATTAATAGTTCCGGTTTTAACGCTAGGGGCCTCAATTATACCGCTAGAGGAATTACCTATAACGCCGGTTACCTGTTTCAGGGTTGAAAGATACCGAAGTTGACCTAGCGATGTATGAACAACCGCCTTCTCAGGGCAAGAAGCTACGTAATCTACAATAATACGGTTTAGGCTTCTTCCTTCGTTATCTGCATTAGACTTGGTAAACACAAACTTGGTATCGTCCAACTTATCCAACGCATCTAAAAGAACTTTTAGATCCTGCTTGGCTCTTCCCGGCTCCAGAGTGACTGGATGCCACGTAACCAAAAGGCTCTTTTGCCCAAGCTTTAGGCCTAAGCTTTGTTCCGTTTCTTCTTTGGTCAATAACGAAATTTTCTGAATGTTTTCAAGGCCCGGCGCGCCGACATTAAAGACGGTATCTGGCTGCTCTCCTAACTGAATTACCCGCTTCCTGTAGGCCTCAGCTGCAGTAAAGTGCAAGCTCGCCATTTTAGTTATCGAATGCCTAATAGCCTCATCAAAAGCGCCTGTCGTTACCTCTCCACCGTGAATATGTGCTATAGGAATAGCAGCGAAGAGTGCTGCACTTGCTACAGCGAACAACTCGAACCGATCTCCTAACACAACGACCACATCTGGACGTGATCGATCGAACAAGTCCGCGAAACCAATTAGCCCAAGGCCTGTCGACTTTGTGACTCCGGCGGGGGCATCAGATGACAGCAGCATTGGTATTTTCTCTGCGATTGGGAAGCCATCCTTTTCAATCTCCTTATATGTCATCCCAAATTCAGGAGACAAGTGCATTCCTGTAACTACTAACTCCAATTCAAAATCTTCGGCACTCTCAAGCTTTTTGAGCAGCCAATACAACAGTCCATACTCAGCCCGAGAACCGGTTACGACGCATATCTTAGATTTGCTCATAACCGCACAACACTGCTTGGGACTTCAACAAGTCTTTCTTCAATATCCTCTGCCTTATCCAAATTCGCCTTTAGGCTTCCCTGATACATCGGCAATGTATGCATTGGCGTCCAGATTGGCCTTGTCATTACTCCTGCGTTATTGGTCTGGCGCAAAAACTCATCTCGGCTATTGCGATCAGAAAATAGAAAGGAATTTAGCCAGTAATTCGACTGGCAATCACTGGGCTCTGTAACAAACTCTACTCCTGACCGCTTCCCAAACCATCCCCTATAATGGTGTGCCAAACTTCTCTTCGCTGAGATGAACCCCGACAATTGCCGTATCTGAGCACACCCCAGCGCTGCATTTAGATTTGGCAACCGATAATTAAACCCGACCTGATCATGTTGAAACAGCCATGGATGCGAGCGTTTTGCAGTTGTCGTAATATGCTTTGCAGCCACTGCCAATCTTTCATCATTGGTGACTAAGGCGCCGCCGCCTCCGGTTGTGATGATTTTGTTTCCATTAAAACTCAGTGTTCCTACTTTTCCAAAACACCCGGTGTGAGTACCCTCCCGGTAGCTTCCTAGAGATTCCGCGGCATCCTCGACAATCTCGATGTTATGTTCCGCGCATATATCGACAATTTCACACATCCTCGCTGGATGACCTAAGTTATGCACAGGCAAACAAGCGCGCACTACCCTATCTGTGACTAGATTCCAACACTGCCCATCGTTTCGCATTTCCGTATTCCGATCAAGAAACTCTGCAAGACTAATCGGACAAAGCCCTAAGGTGCTCTCTTCAATATCCACAAAAACCGGCTCAGCGTTGCAATATCGAATTGCATTACAAGTGGCAACAAAAGTCAGGGGCGACGTTATCACTTCGTCACCCTGTTGCACACCTACGAGGTGAAGGGCCGTATGTAGTGCCGCTGTTCCGCTACTGGTTGCAATAGCAAAACGTGCGCCAGTAAATGCTGTTAGGTCTGCTTCAAACTGATCGACGAATTCTCCGATCGAGGAGACAAATGTGGACTCAATGGTCTCCAGAACATATTCTTTCTCCATCCCTGAAAACGAAGGGGCATGCAGTGGGATGAAATCTGTTGTAGAGAATAAATCCCTAACCATGGGAATAAACTCATCGGCTAGATTAGGAGGGCTCATATCGCGCTTCGATCTGCGCTGCCAAAAATGTTCTCCCTGTACCAGGCCCATGTTTTCTCAATCCCTTCAGGCAGACTTATCTGTGATTCAAATTCAAGGAGGTCTTTAGTCTTTTGCATATCGGGCGCGCGCCTTTTTGGAGATCCTTCAAAAGGTGGGAGTTCATTAATCACGAGCGATTTGTTGACTGTCCGGATGCACAACCTGACAACGTCGCCGATAGTAATTTCTGGCCTCTCCGTACCAAGGTTCAAAACTTCATCTCTACACGACTCATTTTTCATAATTCTAAACAGCATCTCTACCGAATCGGATACAAAACAAAAGGCGCGAGTATGATCTGCTGAAGGAGCATCTATGCTATCCCCGGGATCTGCATCGTGGGCCTTTCGCAACTGTTCCGGAATCACATGGGCGAGGCCCATCCGAGGGCCGTATATATTGTGTGGCCTGAATATTGAAAATGGCAGTCCCGAATGTTGCACCATCGCCTCGCCCATGATTTTGGACAACATATAGCTTGTTCTTGGCGCACTGACCTCATTGACCGTGAGTACAGAATCCTCGGGTGTTGGAATGGTCAGCCCATAATGCTCAACTCCACCGGCGTAAATTTCACTCGTCGAAGCGAAAAGAAAACGGCGCAGTTTGGTCTGGCGCTGACCTAAGGTGATTAAATTATTCAACATTGAGGTGTTATGCCACAACACGTCGTATGGACGCTTGAGCACATGGCGCACTCCAATGATTGCCGCGAGGTGTACGATCACTTGGAAATCTGTGCCTAACTTTTCAACCGATTGACTATCAAGTAGATCTATGTTGGTGAATGTCGCATTTGGGTGTGTCAGTAATTCGGCTAGATCCCGATCAAACACACCTCGATAATGGTTGTCGACGAGACAAACCTTATAGCCTTCCAGGAGAAGTCTCTTCGCAAGATGGAATCCGATAAAGCCGGCGCCTCCGGAGATTAGAATTCGATCCGTCATAAACCCTCACCTCTGCCCACACTCTCTACTCGGACTCCCGCTCGGCGGCACTTTTGTCTTTTGGTTCTAGATAAGCAGTTGGCTGCATCCAATATTGCAGGCTTTGCGCCCGCCAACCAGGCATGCAAATCCAATTTCAATATCTCTTCATGTGGAACGGCAAATATTACTGCATCAAACAAATCCGCAGATGGCAATGATTGGTGCACCGGCATTTGTCGCTCCTGCCAATACTCCACTAAGGGGTCATAGACAGTGACACGCGCATTCTTCTTTTCCAACGAGTCCACGAGTGCGGCGATGGGAGAGTAGCGAGTATCGCCGACGTTAGGTCGATAACTTACTCCAAGAACAAGTATTCTCTTGTTTGTAACGCTTCCGCCAAGGAGATCGACAACTCGTTCAGCCGAATGACTCGGCATCTCGTTATTAATCTTTCTAGCTAACTCTGAAAATGGGAATTTCAGACTCGGATCATTAAAGAATTGACGTACCGAAGCCGGCGCAAACGCGGGATCTTTAGTCAAACAGTAACCACCCACACCAATACCTGGAAACCGGATATTAGAATGGGTCGGCCGCACACGGATTGCATCAAGAATCTCATATAGGTCAACCCCTATTGCTTCTGCGTATTTTGTCCACTCATCAATGAAAGCAATATTCACCGCGCGATAGGTATTTTCCATAACCTTAGTGGTTTCAGAAGCTGTCATCGAGCCTAATCGGGTCAATGGAAAGCGATCAACGTCTATAAACGTATTCAGAAATCCCTCACAAATATCTGCAGCTTCTTCTGTCGCCCCTGCATAGACTCTCCAAAAGTTGGTAATTGAGCTGAGATATTTATCCCCCGGCATTACCCGCTCAAAGGAGTGAGCCAAGTGAACTGCATCTTCCATCAAGCCCCGTTTCATTAACTCTTTATTTAACAGCGGTGTCAAAACTCTTTCACAGGTCCCAGGAGGCACCGTTGTCTCAACCAATACCAATGAGCCGACTGGCACACGCCTTGCGACCGAGATGAACGCCTTTTCTAAGTTGGTCAAATCAAATTCTGGCTGCTCCTGATCGAACTCAATATCTTGGGCAATATCAATGACGACTACATCAGCTGTCTCGTAAACATGCTCCTCTTTGGTAGCAAGCAAGTTCTTCTGGTGAATGGCACGCTGCAGTTCGGCCTGAAGGCAATCGTCAGTTGTTGGAAATGGGAAATCACCCCGATTTAATGCTTCGATCCGCCTTCGGCCTTCGGCAGTATCCTGATCTACTCCAATAACTTGGTAACGCGCTTTGCCCGCTGAGGTGCGGGCGCTCGCTACAGCAACTGTCATCGCCGCACCAACAAACCCTAAACCTTGAATACAGACTTGCTTCATAAGATAATTTTCAAAGTTTGACAATATTTGTTCATGAGGTTCTCCAGAAAAATAAAGCCTCGTCCGCAGAAGTCAACGCTTGAACTCATCGAAATCAAGTAATTTCGACCAAGATGCATGCCCAGGAATATCGACCAAGGTCACAGGAATTCCCAAACGCCACCCTTCGACACCTACTCCACTGTAGGTGACATATATTCTACCAACGTACGCGAGTAACTCTTGAATTGGCGTATGTACAATTTGAAGATTCGGAATGTCTTGACATATTGACAAATAATTTGTCCGAGCCCTTGGGTGTGGTTTAAACAAGAATCTCGTCTTTGAACTGCTTTTGATTGTATCAAGTAATACCTTCAACAAGTTTTCCCCATCGTGGAGCCCCCCCACTATCAAGGCGAACCGTTTGTCGATAGCTGGTGATATCGCATCAAGATATTTTAATCTCTCTACTTGCGCCATAATTGTTACAGATTGATATCCGTTGTAGTCATAAATCTCTGCGCATAATTCATCTTCTGCTAACACTTTATCTGGTATCGGGCAATGTTGAAGATAGGGCGGGTCTACGCGAGCCTCTCCTTTGGCAAGAAAATAGTTCAGGAACCTCCACGAAAAATCACCGTGATTAAATCCCACACGCTCGACCAAAGGAGCAGAACTTTTCGCGATTGCTGAAATCATTCGGCCAAATGCATACTCGAAAACCAGATATGTCAATTGTGTTGCGCTAGTTCCTTTAAGGGTTCGCCCCAAGGCCCCTGCAACAACTATTAGCCGCCCTACTCTGCTAGCCGACCAGATTAGTTCCTGCCTGATAAACCCGGTTACCTCAATCTGCTCAAAGAGCCACTTCGTATTTCGCTCGGCCCAGGTCAGGCGCCAGCAACCAACTAGCCAATAAATGCCTCGCCAGATATCTGATAATTGAAACTCCCTGTCAATTAGCACGAATTTATCTCGCGGCAGTTCTCGCAGCAATTTGCGATACCTAAATGGAGAAATCTGTTGGTGCATGCCATCAGCCATAATCGTTACCAGGTAACGGTCTTCATCATTAACCATCGCCCCATATCGCGTATCAACACAATTTTCATCAAATGTCTGCGGGAAAAACGAAAAGAAGAGTCGTCCAGAATTTCTTGGTGTCGCTTTCCTGATCACCACAGCCGCTAAGCGGTTCATAGCGATCACCAAAATAACTTCCATGAAATATTTCATGTCCGCGGCAATGCGGCGAACGAGTTGTACTCGACGCCGTTTGGTCCGCTCGCTGCAGATAGTTGCATCAGGAAAAATGCTTCTTATTGATTGCTCAAAAACACTATCGAGCCCAATCAAACGAATTGTGTTAACTTCCTTATCAGCCAATTTAGCGCGCAGAAGTGTCAGGTTTAGAATTACCCCGTAGGTATCAAATAACTCATTACGCTTGTTCGACAAATCAGTAAGGAAAAATAACGAGATATTCCGATAGACCAAACCTTTGTCTAGAAAGAGATCGTTGAACGTGTAAACCCACTCGGTATATTTTTGCCGCAGAGTGATGGCTATTTCATGAAGTTGTTTCGAGTCGTTTAGATTAATGCAATTGTCACCGATTACCCTGCCAATTCCGATCTGGTAACAATAGGTAACGTCATCGCTTGTATCGAGAACTATATCGTTGTCCCCTCGATGGACAATTAGATTAGACATAGTAGATCTCGAGAGCCCTTAAAGACGTAGGTTGACGGATTTGGGCGGGCATTTGTTGCTACTGCCTACCTCGAATTTTTCTAGCCTGCAACGCAACTGGCACCTCCGAATACTTTTTTAAGAGGAAGTCGAAACGTTTGTGCTTTGTTAGTACTGTCGAATGTGGAAGTAAATTATTCTGCAACGTGTTTAGTTACTGGTCTTCTTTTCAAGAACTTGCTGGCCGGTGCAAAATGTTCCAGCCACCTAATGCCGAAAACAGCGAGAAGTAGATTAATTTCGTGTGCGCCGCACGCCTACTCCAGATTCGATGCTTCATCCTGATTGTGAATCTCTTCTACTATCTCAAGAATTCCCTCTCCTAGGTCGATAAACTCTTCTGGGACCAGTTTCTTCGCGGACTTTGGGGTGTATCGATACGGGGTCATAGTGTAGTGGTGGCGGTGGTGGGGGCCCGGTATATAGTTAATCTCTTGCTCAATCCCGGCTATCTCGAAAATCATTTCTAATAGCTCACTCGAGTTCAGAGACTGCGTGCCCGTCACCGTTATTGCGCGATTCTTATGCTCCTTATCTAGTACATCGACAGAGAGTCTGGCAGCATCCTTGACATGAATATATTCCCGACGTTCTTTACCACTCCCGTCATAATCTAACCGCCCTTCCACCACAATCTGCTTGACGTAACTACGCAGCCCATTCCAACTTTGCGCCCGAGGCCCGTATAGTGATCCATAGCGAAGTATTGTGTAGTCGAGGCCGAATTCTTCATGATAGGCCTCAATGATAGTTTCGGCAGACTGTTTGCTGGCTCTATAGAAAGAGCCATAAGGGCTATAAACATACATCGTGGATGCAAAGATGATCCAGTGGATACCTAGCTCCCGCGCAACATCTAGCACCGTGCTTGTTCCAATCACATTCAATTGAATCGTATCCAGCGGTCTACCAGACGCCTCTTTAATATCGGCAATTCCAGCAAAATGATAGATAATCTTCGCTCCTTTCATTGCCTCCCGAAGAGATTGACGATCCAGAATGCTGCCTATGTACATTTTTTGATCTTCGCGCAACCAGTCTGATTTTTTTTGGTCGAACAGCGTAACATCATACCCTCTGCGACTTAATTCATCCGCGGTATGACTGCCTAAGAAACCCGCGCCACCAATTACTACAACTTTTGTCTTCATCTTTCCTTCCAAACGCTTTCGGCCAGCAACTCAGTGTGGCTCATATTTTTCAGCACTAATTCAAATATACTCATCAGTGGTGTTTTCTTTTCAATGACACTTTTTGTACACCTTATTCATAAATCCTGTTCCTGGTTTTGATACTCTTCTTCGGGAACTTGATGCATAAGGGTTTCTCCACTGACAAAGCGAGCCACCTCTTCGGTTGACTCGCACTCCATACGCGACCGGCAATCTACCGACATTGAACCCATATGTGCAGTCAACAAGCACTGCTCTACAGACGACAACGGGCCACTGTACGGCTCTTGTTCAAATACATCAACTGCTGCCGCAGCTAAATGCCCAGATATCAAAGCGTTATACAGATCGGTTTCGTTGATTATGCCCCCCCTAGACGTATTCACTAGTAAAGTGCCCTTACGCATCTCGGACATTTCATCTTTGGTGATCATCCCTCTTGTGTCCATATTAAGAGGTACATGAAGGGAGATAAGGTCTGAGTTGCGGTAGAGCCGATCTTTACTAACCTGCTCAATATTATTAACAGTATTCTCATTGCTAAATTGGACCGTATTAAGGTCATTGACGAGAATTTCTTTGCAGCCAAATCCTGATAAGTGCTCAATTACCCGACTACCAATTCTACCAACCCCTACAATTCCAATTGTAATTTCCGACAGTCGGCGACCGAAATACCGATGCCATTCTCCTTTATGCATGCAGGTATTAGATATATGAACCGAACGTAGAACGCTCAACATCAATCCGATCGTTAATTCGGCAACTGCGGGAGATGGCGCATCCGGTGTATAGCAGACTTCAATATCACGTCGTCGTGCTTCAATTAAGTCAACACTATCCAGTCCGATGCCCACGCGGCAAATAAGTTTTAACTGACTAGCCTGTGATAACACGCTAACGCCAATCGGCTCAGTTCCGGCAATCAACACGTCAAACCCAGGAATTAGGTTTGCAAGTTCCTCTTCTTTTAACTTTCTCCCCAAAGGATTGATTACATACTCGATGCCTGCTTGCTCTAGTAATTCTATTGGCCGCCTATCGTTCTCCGCAAACGGCACTGTTGTTATCAAAACCCTCACTGATTATTAACCATCTGTCTCTATTCCTAAATGGTGGCACTGGATGATCGTGAATCGGCCCGGGTATAAAGCACGTTATCAATCGTTTTCCCTTCCCAATGCTCCCGCATTACCTCTTGAAAACCTGCTGATTCGATCAGGGCTTCAATCTCGCCTCCACTAATCACCAACTCTATTTCTATCATTATTGACTTTAATCTTGCATCATGAAGAACTTTTGACATACTTTTAACAATGCTCTTTTCAACGCCATCTACATCAATCTTTATATGATTTGGAAATCTAATACCTGATTCTGAGACAAACATATCGACACTGCTAATCACGACTCCCTGGACATGACGCGCTACGAAATGATGCCTATCGCTAACTGGTTGATCAACAGAGTGCATAGCTGATCCTACTTCTATGTCTGATAGGTAAAACTTCCCGATTCGCAAAGAGTCCGCGAACGCAATCGAGTATGCTAATACGGTCTCAGACAATAGATTTTCTCTAATATTTCTGTTCAACGCCGAAAAATTAGCCGCCTCAGGTTCAAATGCGTAGACCATCCCAGAACCGGTAGCTACTTTCTTGCCCACCAACAAACTGTATGCTCCAACGTTAGCTCCGATATCAAAAACAACATCGCCCGGACGAATACAATTTCTGATCCAATACATCGTTACCTCTTCACGTGTATAACTTTCCTCCGCTCTTAGAAAATATTCTATAAAAGAAGTGGCGACAAATGTAATGCGCTCTCCGTCAACCAGGGTAGTATTTCTTAGCGTCACGCCCCATTTAAGCAACGTCCGTGCGCAAATGAGGCGGGCTTTTCTTAGGTATACTGATATTGAGAAAAATTTCGAAATTTCAACTCTGCGAGACAGCATCGACACAATTAGATATAGGATGCCATAAGTTTGTCATTTTTCATTTTCTTCTCAACGCTTTTTAACTCATCTGGTGTATCAACACTATAGGATTCAGCATCTGTCATGACCATCTTGACCTGATCCCCATTTTCGACAATTCTCATCATGTCAACTGATTCGATCCGTTCCAATTGAGTTTCGTCCATTGAATTGAACTTAATCAAATAGTCGCGTCTAAACGGGATAATACATACTTGCTTTAACATAGGCACGTCCGTTACCCCTTTTTTTCTCGTCGGTATCGGCTCTCGAGAGAAATAAATAGCGTTATCTTTTTTATCTACAACTACCTTGATTTCGCTAGGGTTCTCAAATTCGCTTACGGTAGAAATCCGTGACATCAAATTCACTACATTGACGTTGGCATCTCGAAAAGGCGCAAGAGCCTGGCTAATCATAGCGGGGGTCACCATAGGCTCGTCACCCTGAACCATTACAACTATATCGATCTTATTTCCAATGCGCTTTTCGATTTCCAGCATTGCTTCGGCCGTCCTGTCGGACGCACGCTCATGCGTTGCAGATGTCATGATTGCCTCACCCCCGATTGATTCGACGTAATCACGAATCTCCTGATCACAGGTTGCGACATAAGTGCCACTGAGATCTGCACACATTTGCGTCCGAAAATAACAATGGCCAACCATCGGCACGCCACAAATAGGGGCCATAGGCTTTCCGGGAAAGCGAGAGGAGCCCATCCGGGCGGGAATAATTGCAATTGATTTCATTTCACTCACTTATTGGTTATTGGTGGCAGCTAAAAGCCCCTCACGACAGCTTACATCAAGCATCCGGGTATCAACGCCATAGGCAATGAACCGATTACCGCCTTCTATTTTCCGCCGTAATTCGACTGGATCTGGCTCTACAATATGCGCCCCTCCTGGGATGCCATATTTTTTTGCAACGTCTTCTATACGTGCCATGGCATCAAGAAACTCGGGCGCATCGAAACACCCCGGCACCCCTAGAGAGCCGGAAAGATCATAGGGGCCAGTAATATAGGCGTCGACGCCAGGTACAGATAGAATTTCGGGCAAATTCCTTACTGCATCTATATGTTCAATCTGAACAACAACGATACTGTGGTCTTGTTGCCAGTCAAAGTAGTCATCAAAGCTAGCCCCGTAACCCTGCGCCCTTGCTAGACCTATGCTTCGGCTTCCATTTGGTGGGTATTTAACCGCGCCAACCGCCTGTTCAACGTCCTCACGAGTTTTAACCATGGGCACTATAACGCCATGCGCTCCAGCGTCCATTACACGTTTAATCTGTTCTGGATTATTGGACGACAAGCGAACAAACGGCTTAACCCCTTTCAGATCGATTACTCGGATCAGATCCTCCGCCTCCCGTAAGCTTATGACACTATGCTCAAGATCAATAGCCAGCCAATCAAATCCTGCTGCTGCCATTATTTCTGCGACAGCCGGGTGTCCTATCTGTATCCAGGACCCCAATCTTAGCTCTTTAAAAAATTCTTCTTTATTCATAACTTTCTCTACTTGCTACCTTGCTGCCCCGTATTAGCGATCTATATTTTTTCAACCCCCGCAATACTGCGGTTGACGTTTGATTTGTTATTGAAAAGGGGTGCAGAAAACTGTTATCCCAAGTGATTGGAACGGTCATCAGGCCCCTCAGTGCTTCGTTAATCTGATCTTGGAGATTCCCGCCCCAATCGATATCAACATAATGACATCGACTTCGTACTAAGTCTTTATAGGCAGATACGAGATTCCTAAGCCCTATGTCAAAGAAGATAACCGGTCTATCTGAAGAAATCGCCAAAGTGGCAGCTGTAGAATAGTAATCCAACACCAGCACATCGTATTCGGAAAGGCACGCCTCTAGAGGTCTTGATTCGACTCTTTTCCAAGCCGGGGATGGCAGAGATTTTGGGTGGGCCTTGATGGTCGCATCAGGCAAAACTGCCAATAGTTGTTCTTGCCAAGTAACATATAGATTGTCTTCGAATCCTCGATACGGCCCATAGTGCAAGTTGCCATTATATATGGTAGGTACATAAAGCAATCTTTTTTTACCTTCACCCCAGTCAAATACTGACTCACCGCATTTATACAGCTTTTTCACGCTGGCCGATGCTCGACCGATGACACTTACAGGCTCCGCAAGGGGGCTGTTATACCGCCCACCCACTCTTTTGCTTCCATAATCGACCAGTGTCGTACAAAGACCTAATTCGGCATACCCAAATAGTGGCTCGTCAAAAATACTATTTGTTATCTCCCCATGTGTCATTCCAATCACGGGCCTGCCTTGTTGAAGAAAATTAATGGCAAGCTTTCTATTTTGCAAAGACGTCCTCGTACCAACAACAAGGGCGTCTTCTCTGGTCGGGATACAATTAGCGCAGGTATGATGACTCGCGTATAAACTCCAATTTTGGATCAGGCAATCTCTTTCGGTGATATCGTACTTGGTGGCAAGTTCATCCACCACCATGGATATTCTCTCTAATTGCCTCTCCCTGGCCGGTAAGAAGGCCTTGGCAAATGGCTGATACCGCGTCAACAACGAAAAACAACTTCTTAATAATCGCTCCTCAGTGGCACTCAAAGGCACTGCATTCCCCGCAGCGACAGAGATAATACCTTTCGTTCTCCACATTGGAAGAGGCTCACTCTTGTTAGAGTGCCCAAAATACTGATCCGAATCTATAAGAAATGGTTGCAAGGCATAATTCTTAGACACATACGGGAATGCGATATCTTCGCCGTAATTCCAAATAAATTCTCGTTGAATAATTATCCCCGAGAAATGGATCATTAAATCATGGAAAAACAGGCCAATAATATTTCCGTAGGGCCCGTAATGCTGTGACAGCTCGTTGTATGCACTAAGTAGATAGTCATAAATCTCCAACGAAAGACTATTCGCTAACTCGTATGAGCGAAATGCCTGGATGGCCTCCTTATGACTTAGCTTAAACATTTTTTCGCCGGCTGACTAAAAGTCTTCAGTGAACACCGGCGTATTGGCAGACTTCTTATATAAGAATTATGCTTAGTCAATATGCAAGTCATTTTTTTAGTTTATCCGGTCACTTTCTCTATAGCACTTGCCAGATCATTGATATCCCCAATGGAGTGCGGCCAACGAATATGTTCATTGATAATCATTTGTCGAAAATGCAATGATTCCGTAACCGGACATACCCCTTTGTCGTAACAACCACTATGCCCCTGATTTTCTGGAGCAGAAAATGGATATCCATTTTTTAGCAGCTGTTGTTGCTGGTAAAGAGGTTGGAGATATAAAGGCTCTACATAGCCTTGATAAAATTGGGCTCCTTCAGCATTGACTGCAGAAACAAACTGTTCGCGAGTTATGTTCACTCTCTCAAAATCAAACCTAATTGGATAAACGTAATAAGTGCTCTCGCACTCATCTCGCCCCTCGGGCGGATGAAGAAATGCATGGTCCGACAATCTATCTGACAATGCTTCTACCAGTTCTAATCGATGGCGATTGAGCCTTTCCAGTTTTCTCAGTTGTTCTCGGGCAATCGCAGCCTGTAACTCAGTCAATCGAAAATTGAACCCGGCCATATTGACGATGTTCATATAATTTGCTGGGCCAACTACCGCTTCGCCATGGTTACGTATGAGGGCCAAACGATACGCGAGTTCGTCGTCTGTTGTAACGCAGACCCCTCCTTCGCCGGACTGGATCGACTTGTTAACATTAAGACTGAATACGCCAATGTCTCCCCGCTTTCCAACAAACTCGCCTTTATACTTAGCGCGGTGCGCCTGAGCACAATCCTCTACCACCTTAAGGTCATATTTTTTTGCCAACCCCATAATCCGATCCATGTCGGCAGGGATGCCGAATTGATGCACCACCAGGATTGCGCGGGTTCTGCTAGTGATATTTTTCTCTATGCTGTCTGGGTCGAGGCACCCGGTTTTTTCTTCTACATCCGCAAATACGGGAATGGCGCCGTATATCATCGGTGCGAGGGCGCAAGCCGTCATGGTATATGGAGAAACAATAACCTCATCTCCATATCCCAATCCCAAGGCGCCCATAGCAGCAAATAACCCTGACGTCGCGCTATTCATTGATACTGCGTGGCGACAACCGTAATACTCACACCACTCGTTTTCTAATGCCTGAACCTCCGGGCCGCCATAGAATGAAAAAGGTGGATCTGGCGTATGGGAGCCCTCAAATTTTGATAGGTATCCTGAATCCAGAACTCGTAGTACCGCTGATTTTTCTTCCTCGCCAGTTGTGAAATTATCAGCCCATGGTTGGCTTCTTACTGGAGCGCCACCATTCAGGCCTAATTCCTTACGAGAAAGATCAATTCGTTTCATTTCTTATACCGTTTTCCACCTGCCAGAGTGTTCGCATGGTTGGCGCTAGTTCTGTCAGTAGGCATCCTTCAAGCATGTCCGACCGGTTATCGTCCAAATACTCTCGAATGCAGCAAGCAAGGCTTCTTAACGGGGATTCTTTGGTCTGGGGGAATCCCATCGACTGTGGCCTCAAAACGCTCTCCCCCATTAGATTCTTATGGGGCTCCTCCCAAATCACCTGCTCTTCAAAATTACTAACTCGCAAACGCCCACCACTGAATCGAAAATCAAAGTCGAAAATCTGATAATGCTCTTGGTTCCAGCCATGAAACCAAACTGGTATTTTCTGAGGCCCAAGCTCTCCTTTTACGGTATAGGTTGAATCATCTGATTGGCCATCACAAACTTTCTCTACAATCAACAGATTTGTCAGTTCTAACCCTGATACATACCTAATGGTATCCACTAGATGAACTCCACTATGACGCCAGCCTCCATAATAGGTGCCATCTATCCTTAATAATGCGCCAAATTTATTTTCTTTAAAACCTGTCCTTAATTTTTTATACAACTGACTGAATCTACGCGAGTGATTAACAAAAATTGGAACATTCCGGTCGTCTGCCATGCGACGTAATATATTTAACTCATTTTCACTACTACATGCTGGCTTTTCTAGTAACACTATTCGAGGCAAGGGCGAAGGAATTTTCAATAATTTGGACGTCACTGCAAAATGTGTCTCATCAGGAGTTGCAATCAAAACTACATCTGGGCCTACTTTAGATATCGCATCGCTAAGATCATCACCACTGTAAGGTATACCTGATTTACGGGAAAACTCTTCCGCTCTATCTCTATCAATATCTACACATCCAGCCACCTCAAAACTGCTGTTTGACCTAAATGCTGAAAGATGGCTTTCATTTTGCTCGGTATTCTTGAGATCGTCAAAATACCCAGCAACCTTACCGCACCCAACAATGAGAACCTTATACATTAGTCGACTCGAAATTCTTTCCACCGACGGTGAACACGGCTATTTAAGCCGGCTATCTGTGGGTTAGCATCAAGATATCGAATTATTTCCTCGAGCGTGAAGTCTATTCTCCCTCTAAAATTTTCAACTATGCTCAAAACAACAGAAAAATCCTCGGCGGTGTCCACTTCCAACTCCAATTCGGGGCGTAGACTCGCCCCTGTCGCCTCTATATTCATCAGGTTATACAGTTCAGGATGCTGGCGTATAAATAGGGTGCCATGCTCTCGAACTGGATCATTTAGAGGAAGGCGCTTCGATGAATCACTTAGTGCTTTTACCGCAAAAACCTCGACCTCCATACCAGGTGGATAAGTTGTCTTTAGGTCATTGCCGACAAAATCATATGCAAAGTCTTTCCGAAAATAATTTACTAGATCATCCACAATCGATGGATCGATCAGGGGGCAATCCCCAAAAACCTCGACTCCAATCGTAGCTGATGCATATTCAAGTGCCTTGAGTGTTCTATCCAATACATCATCTTCCGAGCCACGATAGCATCTAATTCCTTCTACATTGCAAAATGACTCGATAACGTCATTTTCGACCCCTACAGATGTTGCAACAATAATCTCGTCTAAAGTCTTGCACAACCGCAGTCGATCGATCAGCAGTCCTAACAGAGGTCGGTTTTTTAATTGACGCATGACCTTTCCAGGCAGGCGACTTGAGCCCATACGAACCTGAATAGAAGCAACAGTTCTACCTTGGGCACTCAAACATTTTTCCTCATTGTCTAGAACGCTTCCACTGTTTTAGCCGTTTGCTCCAAGGTAGCAACGATATTTTTGACAGACTGTGAAATAGCGAATTCCGGCCTTGCGATAAATTCTTTTTCAGAATGTAGCGCCCGGTTTTGCAACCAAATCTGAAGATCGCTCTTAGTCGAAAAACAGGGAATCAACCTCTTGCGAACCGCCGTGCACCGATTCTTCCCGATCAGATTCGGCTGAAAGGAGATGGTTGGTGCTCCCAGAAGTCGTGCTTCAATTAGCGCGGCCGATCGCATACCGACAACTAGGTCTGCCCACCAAAAAAGTGAGTCCAAATCTGCATCCTGTGTTGCCCTCCAGTCGACTCCGGGGCTTGCCAAAACTGAGTAAGTTTCAGGTTGGGCACTGGGATGTAATTTTTCGATTACAGTGCAGGCTCTGAAGGTCGCTTTCAAAATGTCCTTGAGATCTTCTCGCACAGAGTGTTCTGTATAGCCCGGATCGCTGTGCCCCGATTTGACCGATTCAGGAGGTGAATGAAGTTCAGACCCTTGATGAATAATTTCTGAAAGGAAAACAATCACCGGTCCAGCCTCGCTAGGGCAAGTTATGCTTGGCCTTTTAGGGGGGATCTTGCGGAATTTTTTTTGTCTATCAAACGTAGCTGCGAACGCTGGGCTACCTGTCACTTGAAGTTGCGCGGGCGGCAGGCCCTCCTCTATCGCTTCCTGATAGGCTTGCTCATCAGGGCAGCAGATCATGCTAGGCAAGCTATTCCAAGAGCCAGATTCATCCGAGTAGTTCGCCTTGTAATCGTACCACTCGTCTATTAGCCCTACGCTTGGGATTCCCAATTGATGAGCTGCTCGGACTAACAGTCTTTCGAGCGAGTTGGGTTGAATGCCCCGTCCCGTCAATATGACCGTGGGCTTGGTCTTGGACAACAGTTCGGCAGCATCTGAGATGGTTCCAATGTGATCTACTTGCTTGAATGCTAAATCAGCTTGTCGCAGTATCTGGGTAGCTCCTTTACTACAACAAATCTTTAAGATACCTTTACCTTCTAGAATTTTTGCTACAAGCGCGATATTTTTTGCACCACCTGGTTCTGAAGCTCCAGCCAAAACTGTCAGTTGGGTCAATAGACTTTTCCCTATTCCTTGGTCATCATGTGGTCTCCAACTACCAAGCAATCAATATTGGTATTTAGAAAACATTTAATAGCTTCTTCTGGGAAGTTAACTATTGGCTGGCCTTTGACGTTAAAAGACGTATTTAAAAGAACTGGACATCCAGTGATTTTGAAAAATGCGGTTAACAATCGAAACAACCGCTTATTGTTGCTTTCCTTTACAGACTGCACTCGACAGCTATTGTCTACGTGTACAGTTGCGGGAATCTTATCCGCGGCTTGTGCGGTTGCCTGACAGGCAATAAGCATATGTGGACTCTCTTGTTGAATATCGAAATACTCTTCAAGGTATTCGTGTAACACCACAGGAGCAAATGGACGAAACTCCTCGCGAAATTTGACGCGCTTATTCAAGTAATCCTTCATTTCTGCAGGATATGGGCGAGTCAGAATACTTCGGTTTCCTAAAGCCCTCGGGCCAAATTCTGCTCGGCCCTGAAACCATCCAATGATTTCCCCTTTGGCGAGTCTTTGTGCTGTAGCGGTATAGATATCTTCCGGCGTTTGCGCTGATAGGCCATGCTTTTTTAAAGCAATATCGACGTCATGATCATCAAACCCAGACCCAAGGTAGAAATTATGCTGCTTTTTGGGCTTCATAGCTGAAAACATGTGTACAGAAGAAAGATAACATGCGCCCACTGCTGTACCAGCATCTCCACTGGCTGGCTGGACAAAAATCTCGTCAAAGATGGCGGCGTTTTGAATTTTGCCGTTTAGTGAGCAATTCAAAGCGACACCGCCAGATAGGCATAGATGTTTCAGTCCAGTTTCCTCTCGCACAGCTCGTAACTGATTAATGACGATTTCCTCTAAACGATGCTGGAGAGCCGCTGCGATATCCATGTGATGCTGCGTGATATCTTCTTGTTCGCCACGCTTTTCGCCAAATACGGCACGAAACTGGTCGCTCACCCAAGTGTCACGCTCTTTATGATAAGTAATCCAATCTTTGCTCACATGGTACTCATACATAGATTTTGAGGACAGAATCTCTTCAAAAACCTCAGCATAAGTCCTTTCATCTTCAGGAATCTGATGATCCGGGTCGCCATAGGTTGCAAGTCCCATAACGATTCCCTCATCACAATGGTGTCGCCAACCCAGAAAAAACGTAATTGCCGAGTAGAGTAATCCAAGAGAATCTGGAAACAGATTGTCCCTGTGGAGAACTTCAATCTTTCCATCATTACCCGTTGCAAACATCCCAGCTTCTATTTCCCCAACGCCGTCATAGCTGACCAGAAGCGCCTCATTAAATCCGCTGGGGAAGTATCCACTCGCTAAATGACACATGTGGTGATTCAAGTATCTGATTGGGCCGCTAAAGCCGGTCTGTTCGCGAATTACGTCCTCTACTAGGAAATTACTCTTGATGCGCTCGGCATCATTGATAATTCGATTAATGTGCTCCGAATTGCCCAATGCCGGCCTGAGATATGCCTCCTGAATGTGATAAACCGGATCAAAAGCAAAGGCGATTTCCCGAACATCCTTTATCGTCATTCCCGCTTGCTTCAAGCAATCATCTACCGCTTCACTCGGGAACCGGCGGCTATGTTTGTCGCGACTGTATCTCTCTTGCTCACAGGCAGATATAAGTTCGCCATCCAACATAAGCGCAGCTGATGTATCGTGCCCACCGTGATTGATTCCGAGGACTAAGAATTTTTTTTGCATAAGGTTTTCAAATCGCGCCAATAGTGTCAATGTTTTGAGCTCGGTGATTGTGCTGAGAAAACCAGTTAGCCCACAACATTTGTATGGGCAAAGATCAATTCACTCGCGCTGTCGAAGCTGCCTGACTCGAAGGGATGAGTTCGATAAGATCCTGCTCCAAAAGCAGTGCTACGCAACTCTGAACGGCCCTAAATCGATGCTTAGATCTTTCCGCGACTGCTATCAGATCGTGGTTTCCGTCAGCAAGAAACAAAACCCACCCAATTAAATCTAGTTGCGCTTGTTGGTTATCCTGGTCATCACCAAACGCTGCGCTTTGACCGATAGCGCCCCCAACTTTAGGATACAACCCCCTACGCCCAAGTTGCGCTTCGCCGTTAGGGACTCGAGTTCGTATTAGGCAGTTCTCATCAACCATTCGAATTGCATCCTCGTAAACGGTAAGCGACTCACATATCTGCGCCCCACAGACAAATTCTAAATTATCTAACGATGTGTGATATTCAGGAAACTCGTAGTACTTATCTTTAGTAATACTCGCTACTGGGATTCTAAAGCCCGGCGATGAGTACTGTCGCTCATCACTGCCATCTGGAACAAATCGATAATGCAATGGCTCTATATTTCTATCTCGGAATGCAAGCCTGACTGCTCGATCGACCAAATGATCGGCAATATAAGTTTCTTTATATCCAAGCGCCCCTGGGCCACCACAACATGTGACCACAAACCCACCGCGGACAGTTTTCATTGCCAATTCATTAAACTTCAGATACGCAATTGCTCCGATCGTCTCAGGGACAAAAACGAACCGCCAACTGTGCTCTGGCACACCCCGATTCAACATCGCACGCGCGAGAATTGCGGTTGTGATTAAGCCGCTCAAATTATCGTTAGCCATAGACGGATGACACAAATACGTCGATACCAAGAACTCTTCCTTCTTACGACCGGCTATTTTAATTTCCCCAACGGTCATACTACCGCTGGAGTTGAAATCTGAGTCAATAAAAACATCGAGCTTCCCAGAAGCGCTTCTCAGCTTTTCATACTGAATTTGTGTTACACAAAAGCCCCACTGCCGGTCGTAATAACTGGTTCTATAGGGGATTCCACGGCTATTGTCCTCGAAATAATGAAGCCTGGGGGCAAGTTCCTCAAAGCTGACCTTCCGATCAACCGCCTCTGAATATCCAACGATATGTAAATTGTTAGTTTGCCAATCAACGATCTTCTCGCCTGAACTGTCTTTTATCCAAGCATCACGAATAGACCACTCATCAGGTATTACCCAGTCGTACACCTGCGTGGAGCAAGGATATTCTTTGGTCTCGATGGGGGCGATCTCGCTTAGTATTCTCAATGTCTGTCGATTACCTTCTCCGGTAAGACTACGGTTGAGACAAAAAAGTCTCTCAAGATAAGCGTCTATCTCTATAGTTAGTTCCGCCGACTGACTCAAGACAGTTGATCCCAGGTGATAATGTCATCTTCAGCAATCATATTCCGAGCTTTTCGCCCCACAACTTGATCAATTAGTTTAGGGCTTATACCGTGGGCGGGCCGCTTCCAGGTTAGGTCATCCAATGAAATAATTGATCCTGCCAATATTGATCGGCAAGCTACCAAACTTCTTCGTGCGTTACGCCTTGCAGATTCCTCAACCTCTAGCGCACGCTTTTCCGATTCGCCAAGGAATTCCAGAATTCCATCGAGATTTCTCAAGAATTTTTTTAGATCAGTCTTATCCATCGCATGATAGTGATCATTCCCTGGCAAAGTCTTATCATGCGTAAAGTGTTTCTCGAGTATCTTCGCCCCTAGTAAGGTGGCAATCTCTAGAGGTTTCATATCGCCAGGCATGGTGTGATCTGAATAACCGATAACATGATTGGGATATTTGTTTTTTAATCCCTTGATCATTCCCAGATTGGCGTCGCCGTCTTTGGTTGGATAACTTAGAACACAGTGCATCAAAGCAACTGGAACTTCTGCTTGGCCAATCCAGCCAAGCGCCTCATCAACCTCAAAGATATCAGACGCACCAGTCGACAAAATGATTGGCATTTGAAATTTACAAATATGCTCAATAAATGGTTTATTCGTGATATCCGAAGAAGAAATCTTGAACACACTCATAAGATCTGACAAAAACTCGACTGATTCAACATCAAACGGGGTACTCATAAATTCTATCCCCGCCTGGTCACATCGCATTTTCAGGTCTTCAAATTCAGTTTTCCAAAATCGATCATACTTTTTAAACAATTCGAACTGACTTTTTGTCGGCTCAAGTTGCGTATCCCAATATGCCGGAGAATTCTGTGATGCAAGCGTCTCAGCTTTATAGGTTTGGAACTTGATCGCGTCTGCGCCAGCTTCAGCCGCATCATCAATCAGACGATAAGCGGTCTCCATGCTGCCCTCATGATTGACTCCAGCCTCGGCAATAATCAATGGCCGCGAACTGGACTCCTGACCACCATCTACTCCTTGCCGTGTGATCAACTCACATAACTCAAGCATCACTCGCCCATCCGAGGTTGTTTGACTGTCCAATCAGCGATAAAAACACGAACTCTTTGGGGCATACCAACTACAAAATCCCTAGCCTCAAGCCTCCGACACTGGAGGCTTGCTTGATCTTTAATAACAAATAAAAGTAACAGGTCAATTATACGACTTTGATCAACCGAAGTATTTCATCTAACACTCTTTTTTTATTCGCCCTAAATGAATACGGCTCCATATTTCGAATGAGCATGTTGCGATAATTTGACTCATTAAGAAGCTTCTCCAGAGCCACACAAATTTGGTCCTCGCTTACCCCTGCCTGATAAGGAGAAACCGGGATAAATCCGGTCTCTTCACGTGCAAAAGAATGTGTGCACTCTCGCGCATTTTGAGGAATTACGATGCTAGGAATATTCATATGAGCTAATTCGTAGACTGTCCGACCGTTAGAGGTTATTGCTAACTGCGTTCGCTCCATAATCGAAGAAATTACTCCGGTTGCATGAGTTATCGACGCCCCCTCGTTCTTTTTCACTTCTTCTGCGAGAGCCTCGTAACCTTGATATCCTGGCCCAGTAACGATATGGATGTGCACCCCATACGCCCGACACAATTTCTTGATTGCCTGGTAAATTTCTCGCGTTAAATTATGCTGATCGGTGCCTCCAAATGTCAGCAAAATTCTTTCAACATTTTTTTTTAATATTTGATGAGGTGTGGCCTTGTCAAACTCTTCTCGGACAAAAAAATAGTCATGGCCCCACAGTATTCGAGATCCAGGAAAAGCAGGCTTGTCATACAATTCATTGATTGTTAGATCTGCAAGCGTTGCGCCCGGACCCAGATCTTCAAAATTGACAACTGCTATCCCAGTCCGTTTTAGCGCCCGAATATATTCGGCCGTAGTATCGAGCATATCATTGATCACGAGGTCCGGTTTCAGGCTCGCTATACGCTCTGTCATCGCTTTTTGCGGGGCCACATCAAGCCAATAATCATAGCCCGCGAGTTCGTTTACCACCTCGTAACTCTCCGAATCACACACAAACAGAGTCTCATGATCATGTAATTCGTGAGCGATCGACAGGCTCCGATATATATGGCCCATTCCCACCTCTTTATTACCAATAACCCGAAACACGATTCTTTTCCGCTGCAGTAATTTCTCGGAAACCCACCAATCCTGGAGTGTTTCAATCTCAACCATATTCTCCGGAATCACCCATGGAGCGATATATGTGGTGTCTGAGCGATCTCGAGCCAACAATTCATATTTAAAGAATGTGAACGCCTGGGAATTTAGAACCACTTTTTGACCTTGAGTATCCAACAAAAGTTCATCTATCGTTTGCGAAATCTCCTTAAAAAGATGTTGCTTCTCATGGCGGACCGACTTCAATACGTCGACACCTAGAGAGACAAATTTCTCAAAGGCATTCCTGAGCTCCACTTTGGTAATCAAGGGTGCATAGGGAGATAACACTAATATCGAGGTGATCTCTTTTCCTGCATTGGGTACACTACTTAATACATTTTTCACAGACTCGGACACGCTATATTCACCGAAGCTTTGGCAGATCGAGGGAACATTATTTCGCTCTCCAATCAAACTAACCTCTTCTGAGTCAGTAAAAAGAACGACCCTTTGGCTGAGGGTTTCAACAGACTTAGCCCTATCAATCGCGCGCTCAAGAAGAGAGCGGCCCGCAAGGTTTTTCACCAGATCGTCTTGAAACACGACCCGCTCTTTGAAAGCGGGTATCACAATTAGCAACTCAGTTCCCTTTTTCACAAGCGGTCAGTTCCCAGCACTTACCCGCGACAACACGTTTATAGCTGCGGACCTTATTTGATCAAGTTGACTACTATTTAAAGAGTGATGGAAAGGAAACGAAATCATAGAGTCAAAAAACTTGTCGGTGTTAGAACATCTGGCACTTCCAAGCCCGAGTTTTTTATAAAAGGGGTAACGATAGAGAGGGTAGTATTGGACGACGCACTGAATTCTGTGCTCGCACGCCATTAACCGGATGAAGTCATCCCGATTACCTACTGCTAATCTCGCGACCAGTAAATGATAGTTATGTCTATCACTATCTTCGCGATGGAACTCTATTTCCGGGTGATCCATAAAAGCGTCTATGAACTGTAACGCTCTGTGTCTTTTTTCTTGATTTAGCTCTACGACTCGATCCAGCAGTTTTACACCTAATGCGCACTGAATCTCACCGAGGCAAAAATTGTTGGGCCAGATCAACTCTTTATTCAATTCTGGAAGATCAACATTTCCCATAGCGGGAATCCAATAGTCATTTCGCTCAAATGTAAATCCGCAATGGCCATTGTGCCTAATCATAGGAATCAGGCGCGCAAATTCTTTATCTCGCGTGACCAACACGCCGCCTTCACCAAGAGTAGAAATGTTCTTCTGCGCATGCAAGGAGAAAACCGAAAAATCACCGTATGCACCAGCCATTTTCTCTCCTACCTTCACTCCGATCGCCTGCGCAACATCCTCGATAACAATAAGATTGTAACTAGCGGCCAATTCCATTATTTCAGGCATATCAGCGCCGTACCCGTATAGATGCGGAACTACTATTGCTTTGGTCTTGTTGGTTATACAGGGCTCTAGAAGTGACGCATCCGTAACTCGCGTATTAAGGTCAATATCAGCCCAGACTATAGTAGCCCCGTGCTTCACAAACGGGTACGCGCTTGACGTAAAGGTATGCGCTGGGATGACAACTTCATCGCCAGAATGAAACTGGCAAAGTTGTGCTATCAATTCTAGGCCTGCTGTTGCATTGCTTACAGCAAATGCATTTTCTACTCCTAGGAATTTTGAAAATCTTTTTTGAAACCGATCTTGCTCTTCTCCCTGAGTAAGAGCCATAGAACCTTGCATCATTCGCTTTACTTCATCAATTTCGCCATCGGTATATGTGTGGGACCGGCCTCCGAACGGGATGAGAAAGTCTGACATGTTTTGTAGTGCTGAATTTTTGATAACTAACGAATTACATTTGAGAAAAAAGTTTTGTGACTCTATCGCGAGTCAAAATGTCTCGAAAATCAGGGCCTAAAGCGTTAATAAGGGGCTTTTCATGAATTATGGTCGCATCATACAATCTATCTAAATCTTCTCCCCCAAGCCCAGAACATACTGACTGCGGAATAACAACATTTTGTTTTTCTGTCATTGCAATGAGTTCTTCTTGAGCGGCACCATAAAAGTCCTTCAATCCATTCAGCGCAATACAGTTTGCGACTCCATGGTGCAATCCCAGAACAACACTGAGTCCAGCCGAGAACGGATGAACAATGCCCACGTAACTTGTCGCGATCGCGCAGCCACCCAAATATGACGCAACCATCAATTTCGCCCGGCACTCTTCTGTCATCATATCATCGGACATAAAAACATCCTGGCATAACTTCAGACTTTTCTCAGAAAGCGCATCACCAATCGAATTTCTATAGGATCCTGCCAAAGACTCAGTGCAATGAATATAAGCATCCATACCCGTGAAAAAATACTGTTCTCCGGGCACTGTCTTAGTTAAAGTCGGATCGAGAAGAAGTTGATCATACAAAGAAAAGTCACTATTCATGCCCAGTTTTAGGCCAGTCTTCTTCGAGGTCATCACGCAGGTGCGAGTCGCCTCCGCGCCTGTCCCAGAAATTGTAGGAACACCAACTTTGTAGACGCCTGGCTTGGTTAACAGGTCCCAACCTTGATAGTCTTCTGCACGACCGCCGTTTCCCAAAAGATTGGATACGGCTTTTGCCGTATCCAGAGTCGTACCTCCACCGATGCCCACTACTGCCTTTATATTTTTTCTTCCAGCATTAACGACTTTTGAATAGAGTGCATTGATATATTCTGTTGTTGGTTCGTCCTTGGTTGGAACAAAAAAGATACGGTCTACATCTCTGATTGGTAAGCGGCCAACAAGATCAGTATCCTGCTGGAAGAACTCATCCACAATGAAGATGGCTGGCCCGATATTAATATCAGGCCGACTCTCCAGAATCTGGGGAAGAAAATCTAGCGCATTCTCCTGAAATATGTACCGACCCACGTTTCTGACGTTGTAAATTCCAGTTTCCAACTGTTTGGTCATTTTCCCCAATCCCCCAAGCTTAATGCTTATAAAATATTGATATCATTGCGTAAATACCTGCACTGCGCGAACATTTAGGATTAGCGAAATTGATCGAAACACTATTGCGTTGACGCTCTAATTTTAGCATTCAATCACTTGCTCAATTGGTAATGAGGATATTTTGTGGCGAAGCCCGAAAATTGGAACGCAGTAAATCAATATAATTTTGCACCCGACTGACTACCGAGTAATAATCCAATCAATTGAACGAGTTGATTGCCATACACCCCATAGGGAATAAGCATGGAACGTGCGCCGATAATTGATTCAACAACCAAACGCAAAAATGCGATCGCTGCCGCTCGTTTAACAACGAAAACGGGTATCCCCGTATTCTCGATAGTAGAGATCAGTGTCGTTGCGGCTTGCAACAGAAGATGCTCATTCTGCCCCGTATCTGATGATTACTACAAAAAGGTGGGGCTCTCGGGAGTCATGAAGCAGTCTCTTTATGAGAAATTACTTCAAGATCTCAAAAGTATCGATTACTCGGGGATGATCCTTTTTTCGGGAGAGAGTGAACCACTCTTACACAAACGTCTCGACCGTTTGATTTCCCGCACCAAGCAGATTCTTCCGAATACTCAAATCGAAGTCAATTCAAATGGTGATTTATTGACAGCAGAAAAATTGACGTCGCTGTTTAGTGCAGGGTTAGACACGCTTAGTATAAGTATGTACGACGGCCCCCAACAGATCGCGGAATTCAGCCGCCTTCGCGAAGAGGCCGACCTTAAACCGTCCCAAGTACTTTTGCGACGTCGATATTTTGAAGACGGAAATTATGGTATCAATATGACGAACCGAGGTGGGCTGGTCGATTCTGATGCTTTTCAAGTAGTGTCTAATTCTGAATCTACCAAGGCAAAGCTAAAGTTCCCGATTAGCCAAGAATGCTACTATCCATTTTATATGTTGACAGTCGATGTTGGAGCTAACGTTACTATATGCTCTCATGACTGGGCGAAACGATACGTCGTTGGTAATTTTGCACAGGACCATATTTTTAAGATTTGGACCGACACACGCTTCGATACGGCAAGACGAAACCTAGCCAAGTGCGATCGCAGTCTTCCCTCCTGTCGTGAGTGCAATGCTATCGGCGACCTGATAGGAAAGGACAGTTTCGTAAAGTGGGTAGAGCATTACAACCAATAACGGTTCATGTGTGCTTTAGAGTTTATCTAAAGATCGGCATTTGTAACCTCGGCCCTAAGCATCTGGAAACACCAAAATGGTGGAAACAAAACTTCTCATAGCCCAACTTCAACGTTTAGGAGACATTGGGTCAGGCCGAGACAGCAAGATATTACTCGACAAGAATGAGCGCACAATTCCCTATCCCGATGCTGTCGTCTCTGACATATATAAATCGATAAGTCCAATAGAGTTAACCCGTTATCCTGATCAAACACCCTTGTATGAGAAGTTATCTGCTTTTCTAGGGATAAGTCCAAAGAATTTACTTTTGTCTAACGGTGCGGACGGCGCCCTCAAAATTCTCTTTGATACCTTTTTGGGTTCTGATGATGAGATCGTATGTCCCGATCCCACCTATGCAATGATCAATGTATACGCACAAATGTTTGGTTGTCAAAAAAAAGTCATTTCATTTAATGAACACCTTCAGTTAGATTTCGATTCGCTACTGGCGAGTATCTCAAAGCGCACAAAAAGCGTCATCCTACCTAACCCAAATCAACCGACAGGAACAGTACTGCAGCCCCAAGAGATAATTCAACTGATGGAACTAACTGCTGAGCACGATGTGCTTCTCATTCTTGATGAGGCATATATTGAATTCTCCAACCAAACCAGCTCGGTAAAACTCCTTAGTCGCTATCCAAACTTATGTGTACTAAGAACGTTCTCTAAGGCGTGGGGTCTAGCCGGACTCCGACTTGGCTTCCTCGCAGCATCTGAAGAACTCATCCAGCAACTCAAGAAAGTAAAAACACTGCTCGACATCAACTTGGTCGCGATTAAGGCAGCCTGCTACCTGATCGAGAATTACTTTCTGGTCGAAGAGTATGTCGATGAAATTACCAGATCTAGAGACTGGATGGTCTCCAGCTTACGGGCTTGTCAGATCGATGTCATTTCAAGCGCGACCAACTTTATCCACGTTCGCCCGGGTCCGCGCGTGAATCGCCCTGGTGTCGAAAATGCACTACAACAAAAAGGTTATCTAGTTCGATCGGCAGGGGGTACTGCCTCGATTCTTGACGGCTGCATACGGGTGACGGTTGGCCCGACTAAACAGATGCAGCCTCTGGTAGACACTCTAATTGAGCTTCTGCAGCCACCAAAACCAGTCATTCCAAGGTGAGCTAACTGTTTCCCAGTCTACTAGACCGGAAGCACATTTACCCCTAATCTTAGTTTCCCTATGTTCGGACTATCGTGTGAATGCCATGAAATTGTCGAATATTGACCCTGCTGCAATAATTTATCTGGACACGACATTAGGCGATAGAGTGATTGGTTGGGCTGCGATATATCACTGGAATAAAGGATCTGGCATGCCCTCACGCAAAAACAGAAATTGTAAATGATAGTTATCGCCCGGACCCAGGCACCCGAATAAACTCGCTCGTTTTCTTGGGGCAAGTTGAGATCGAGTCGCTTGTGTTCATCGGCCCTAGACGACACTTGTGGACGATCTACATCTCTCACGTCCGCATACGCCGATAGTGCTCAAAACACCGTAGTCGAATCTTACATCTCAATTGGTGCTAATGCTACGATATGCTCAGAGGTCCTGATATTGGCATCATTTACAAATTTATTCGTACCCGATGATTGCCTCAAACGCTGAGTGCTAGTCAGTAACGGCGGGTAATCCTGAAAGGCGAGTAAAGGATTGTCGCGAATTTAAATACTCCGCTGGGTTATTGCTCCATACCTTTTGACTGACGGAAATGATGGGCCGACAACGCCACATCTCTCATAAGAGCAGGCATCTTCCCTTCTTTAATACTGATCTAGCAAGTCGTATTTGCTCCAAGTAGCGCGCGCTTTCATACGTCGTATCCTAGAAGCATATTGATTGTGCGCCCTTTACCCCTTTAATAATATGACTCATTGCTCTTCAGGTTTTTGATGTTGATTCAATCAAGTTTGTATACTTCAGCAACACCTCATTAGTATGGCTGTCGCCCCTTCCCTCGATGTGTTCTTCAAAGAATTTCTCAACTACTTCCTCGGTCGGCATAGTGGATCTACGAAGTTCTTCCGACGTCACGAATCTGATCACTTCTTCTTCCGTATTTGCTTCAAATACTAAACCTGAATTATCGAATATCGTTATGTTCCTTGATAAAAAGTTCGGCTTACACACCGGCACTCTTTGCCGCAGTGCCTCGAAACATATACTGGACCCAAAAACAATGACGACATCTGCCTGTTTCACCAGAGACGGCGAATGTAGCCGCTCATCAGCATATTTGATACTTGGGTATTTATCTAATCTTTTTTCTTCGTCTAAATTTAAGCCGCCAGTTTCTCGTCCACGAGTATGCCCTTTGATTACTAAATTTACATTTTCCTTCTGAGCGATCGCCTCCAGCAAATTAACACAGCGCATTCTATCTACGTTATATACCCAATGACTAAGAAAAAACAGGATCGATGTCTTATTGTCATAATTAACAAAGTTCTTGTGTTTGCCGCATAGTTGCAAATTAATCTCGCTCCATTCTTGACAAAAACGTGCGCTCCCGAGAACTTTGATATTTGATTGATCTATTCCAGATTCCACGCAATACCTTTTTATATTGTTACTTTGCACTACGTATGCTGAAAAACGGTTACGATCTGCCATCTGCGGCAAATCACCGGTTGCGTTTATACTGCTAGAAGTCGCATCGTTAAAATCATTGTTCACCCAAGTATGGTACCCATGGGGGACTGAAATGACTGGAATTCCCAACGCTCGCGCGGGCCTGAGAATACAAGGCGCCATACCCTTGCCTTCAGGCCCACCCCATTCAGTTACGACACAACTGATCTGTTTTTCTTGAATCAGTCTTCGGCCTACAAGCAACTCAAAAAATAGGTCCGATAGCCGAGTCAGCCGACGAAAGCCGCTTTTGGGTCTAAACTTTGCGTAAAACGCAAATCTCGGACTGTTTAGTTCAACAGCGCCACATTTTTTTATAAAATTAATACGATAATCATCCTCGAACCGCTCACCGACAAACAAGAATTTAGGCTGAGCATCCAAGGCGCTCATCTTCCAAATTATTGGTACTATATGATCAAGATCATTGTAAACACGAATCAGGAACAAGACTCTGCCTTTCTTCAATCTTTGGTTTCCCATCTTTTATGCCCCACGTTTTCTTCCAACCGATGATCTTAAGCAAAGCAAAGCAAACAGCCAACCGCGTTTGCACTCTGCGTTTTTAGATCATGTTGCGTTTTTCAGTCCTTATTTCTGTATATATCAATACAACCAGAGACGACCTGGTCTTGTCTCTGACCAGCCTAATCACACAAATTAGGCTGGCCGACGAAATTATTATCGTCGAAGATGGCCCCTTACAGGCTGAGGTGACTGCTACGCTAGAAGAGTACTCCAGCAAACTACCAATAGTTAGGGTTCAGAATCCGAAAAATAGAGGCTTGGGATTAGCGTTACGTGACGGAATAACTCATTGTACTCATGAGTTGGTGGCACGGGTAGACTCAGATGATCGTTGCCTACCAAATCGGTTCCTATTTCAAACTGAATTTATGTCCAGGAGAGATGATATTTCTATTTTGGGCGGTGCGATGCGGGAAAACTTTAAAGTCGGAAGAAAGACTCGATCTGCACTGCGCCCAGGGTACTCCACAGAGAAACTTGAGAAAACAGTCCTACTGTATCGTAACCCACTTAATCACCCGACCGTAATGTTTCGAAAGTCTGCAGTTCTAGCGGTAGGCAATTATGAACATTGTCCATTTTTTGAGGACTTCTTTTTGTGGCAGAAAATAATCTCGGCAGGGCATAAAATCGCCAATATTTCTGATATTCTGGTGGAGACTGATGTAAATTTAGACTACTTTCGCAGAAGGGGAGGCCCAAAATACGCGAAGTACGAAATTGATCTATGCAAGAAGCTTCGGCAAAAAGGATACTTCTCTGCTTTTAATTCCATAGTATTCCTGATGATGCGACTACCCTTTAGGATAATGCCTGGGCCAATCCGCCAACTACTTTACTTTTATTTTCTTCGTAAGCAGACGTCTTGCTAATTAGCAAACCGGAAAACTCTCTCAGCCAATTTATCAGTGGCAGAGCAATTAACAACCATGCAAATAATTCATAATCGGCGCCGATTGCTCTTTCTTTATGCCATTGTTTCGTCTGGTATTGTCTTTGTAACTGGCGCCATGCTTAGGTCTGGCTATCAATACATTGGCGATGGAGAAATTTTTGTATTCCGAGACCAACTGCTAGCCTTTCTGATCGCTTTAGTATTCATTCACCTCGTAACATTAATTTTGTGTTTTATATATGTGCGTATTCCAACAATTGGTTACATTGGAAGAATCATACTCTTAAATGTGCTCGCCTATAGTAGTTTTGGCGCGTTGCTGAGTTTTCTAAGAATCCCGTTATATTCACGAAGCTTAGTACTATCTGAACTCATTTTTTCTATCATCCTGATTCTGGTATTTTTTTGGTTAAGGACAAAACTTTTTCCGATAACAATTGGCGTAATCTGCGATGGCCCCCAGGCATTTATCCCAAAGGACACTAAAATTCGATGGGTAACCTTAAAAATAGACTCAGACCTTAGCCCTAATGTAGATGCAATCACCACTGATCTATCCTCCCCGATAAGTGAAGAGGTCACGCGATATATCGCTCATATCGTACGAAATGGTATAAAAATCTATGACAGCCGGCATTTAGAAGCGATGCTCTCTGGCAAGCTCGAGTTAGATTCGGTAAACCCCCAGGATTTTGATGCTTTTCCAAGCCCAACTATTTACATTCCACTGAAACGATTATTTGATATTTTACTCACTGTTCTCGTATCCCCGTTATTGGCGGCCATCACCGTGATCATTAGCCTAGCAATACGACTCGATACGCCAGGACCTATTCTATTTAAACAGAAAAGAGTGGGGTTTCATGGCAAGACTTTCTGGCTCTACAAATTCCGCAGTATGAGGCATGATGACAGTGAGACAAGAACACGTTTCGCTGACAAATCCGACGATAGAGTCACCCGAGTCGGCCGCCTAATTCGTAGGACACGAATCGACGAAATCCCCCAATTCTGGAACGTTTTCCGAGGCGAAATGAGTATCATCGGCCCAAGGCCTGAGCAACATGCCTTTGTAGAGCAATTTAGTGAGAGCATTCCATACTACTCCTTTCGACACGCAGTACGCCCCGGGATAACGGGTTGGGCTCAAGTTACCCACGGTTATGCAGCGGACGAGAATCAAACCCGAGTGAAACTGGCTTATGACTTTTTCTAAATTCGTAATTTTTCGGCCTGGCTCGACATCAATATATTCGTTAAGACCTTTTATATATTGCTCCTTGGTAAAGGTGCAAGATAAATTACGCTCCCCCTCGTTTTTCAAAAAACAGGCCATTTAGTTTCTCGCTTCAAGATGTTCAACAATTCTGCGCTTTAAACTTTCGTGAGGTGGGCTGCACTGCGATTGCTTCACATATATCGATTTACTGGCTGCGATCAAATCCTCATATTGGCACTCGTCAAGCCCTCTTATAAAGTCGGCTTGATCTGACAATTCAGTATCCGTAGCCCCCTCTAAAAGTAATTCACTTGGTAGATAACGAGCAAAAAATTCCCCCACTTTCGCCAAATGCTCGTGTAGATGCCAACCAAATAACACCCTTTTGCCGACACTTAATGCTTCATAACCGAGTGTTGAGTCAATTACCACCAACATTTCACAGCTCAAGGCAATCTGGTAGGGTTTCCAACTATCTTTTACCGCGCTTTCGAAGTGAAAAGGTAACCCATTCGCCAAGCCGTGAAAAAACTCCTCCTCAACGGTGAAATGCTCTCCTTCGTTTCTTACTTTGCCTTTAGCCATCACTGTCAATAACAAGTTTTTCTCGCGGCAATAATTGAGCAGCCATCGAAAACATCGGATATGGGCCAAGCGTTGGCTCGTTTCAAAAGGCTCTGTCGAACTAAGATACGCTTCCCTAAAGCTTGAAACAAAAGCTATTTGGCGGGCATTCGTTCTACTTTTGTTTGAACAAAGGAAAATCCCCAAAGGTAGGGATCCCACAGGGCGTATTTCCTGATAATCGATCTTTGCCTGGGAAAATAGTTCTTTAGTTGCGCTCCCAAGTGAAGCATAAATTGGTGCTCGCCTGATCTGGTAGTCGGTCCAACCACGTATAGCATTCTGTATCGAGATTACCAGAACATGCGGCCTTAGATATCCATACATGCCCATGACTGGGCTATTGTCCACAAAAGATATTACAACACGTGGGCTATATTGCTCGATACATGCCATGAGGTAGGCTGAACGAACCTGGGATTTGGTGCGCCATAGTAGCGACAAGAATGTCCTGAGCAGGCCTAGTGACAGTACTAATGGAATCTTATCCCTAACTGGCAAGATCGCTACTTTTGCTGTAACGGGTACAACCTTTTTAACATGCACGGAGCCGACTTCGTCATAGATCAAAACATCGACGCGTCTCCTTGTCAAGAAACGGAATGGAAACACTCCTAACTTAGTCCAAACTTTTGGTAAAAACTCTCGGCCACGACGAAATCGGCCTCGGTATCGATATCTACCGACACGTTACGCTCCATAACATATGCATATACTTGGGCTTGTCCGAAATAACCTTCTTCTTGTAACAATGCTGGAACATCAAAAAGGTAAATCGCGCCATTTATTTGGTGTGCTGGGGAGTTCACTTTTGCTCTACTTCTTTTTCCAAGTTGCGAGGTGAATGACGCAATCGAATGATCCATTGGTAAACTTGTCATCCATTCTTTCGGATGCTCAGTTTCGCACATGCCGATAATTGCGGTTGCTTCTCTTTTTTTCATCAAATCAAAGGCATCGTCAATATGTCTATATGTTCTAAGAGGTGACGTAGGCTGTAGTAGAGCTACTGCGCCATAATTATCTCCAAGTAACGATAAGTACTCTAATGCATGAAAAAGCACATCCATGCTCGAAGCATGGTCAGATGCTAGTTTTGCTGGCCTGGAGATTATTTTTTCACTACCAAGAGCAATAGATACCCGCTCAATTTCTTTGTTATCTGTAGAAACAGCAACTGAGTCAATAGTAGTCGACTTAAGCGCTGCCTCTATCGTCCAGCCAATAAGTGGTTTACCTTGGAAGGGGCGCAGGTTTTTCCCAGGCAAACGTTTACTGCCACCTCTTGCTGGAATGAGTCCGAGCACTCTCTTGCCTTTATACATTCATCATTCAACCCGACAGATTCATTCACTCACTAATCAATCTGATTTTTTTTAAAATCAAGTGGCTGGCCGGCTAACACAACAAAGCCAATAGACAAGACAACATCGGGATCAATGGATCAGAAATAATTTCTAACCTTAATCGATTCCCACCATACACTTTGACGTTCCTGTTGTCACAATTCACCAGCACATAAAGCCTATCGGCCTTTCGCCGAAATTAAGTAGGGGTTGCAATACCATATTCCAAATCCGCGCTAGCCGGGAATTCTGAATTTGGATTATCTTTTGGTGAAGTAAAATATTTGTCCAAGCACTCATCTTTGAGGTCCTGATAGATTCGATTACCTTTGTCGGAGTTCTCTTCAGCAAGGCGTATCTCATCCCACCGGTTTTTCGGAAACTTGACATATAAAATGAAGCATTTCTTCAGGCCTTCAATTTCCGCAATAGGGTATTGGGGCATATCCAGCATTGGTCTATCAGTTAATGCTCGGGCAATCGTCTCCGGCCCAACTAGACCCTCTTTCTCACAAAGTCGTCGCAATGGCGTCCCGTGAAATGGGACAAAAGAATAGATGTTCGCATTATCCGCATCAATCTTTCTATTGAGTTCGACCGTTGTCATCGCAAGCTCTCGGGTTTCATGGGGAAATCCCGTAATATTATTTAGACTAAACTGGATATCATAGCGATGGGGTATTTTAAGCGCCTCGATGATATAGTCATTTTTCCAGCGACGGTCTAGCAATCTTTTTCG